>Ga0315338_1000026_pt1:0-112500 | contig 922847 bp, 832 predicted proteins | sample ASW8metaG_FD_204518 | JGI IMG/M metagenome (GOLD analysis project Ga0315338, IMG submission 204518) | Ammonia-oxidizing marine archaeal communities from Monterey Bay, California, United States - ASW #8 | ecosystem: Environmental > Aquatic > Marine > Coastal | place: USA: California... | reverse complement strand
CCGAACCGGTGAATGTTGAAAAATTCTCGGATGAGCTGTGTTTAGGGGTGAAAGGCCAATCAAGCCGGGAAATAGCTGGTTCTCCGCGAAATCTATTGAGGTAGAGCGTCGGATGTATGCCGATGGGGGTAGAGCACTGGATGGGCTAGGGCTGCGCGAGCGGTACCAAACCTAACCAAACTCCGAATACCATCGAGTCTTATCCGGCAGACAGACGGCGGGTGCTAAGGTCCGTCGTCAAAAGGGAAACAGCCCTAACCTACAGCTAAGGTCCCCAAGTCATATCTAAGTGGGAAAGCATGTGGGAATCCCAAAACAACCAGGAGGTTGGCTTAGAAGCAGCCATCCTTTAAAGAAAGCGTAACAGCTCACTGGTCTAAATAAGGGTTCCTGCGGCGAAGATGTAACGGGGCTAAAGATATGCACCGAAGCTTAGGGTTCAGAATTTATTCTGAGCGGTAGCGGAGCGTTCCGTAAGTGGTTGAAGCCGAAGGGTAACCGACGGTGGACATATCGGAAGTGCGAATGCTGACATGAGTAGCGACAAACAGGGTGAGATGCCCTGTCGCCGAAAGACCAAGGGTTCCTGCTCAACGCTAATCGGAGCAGGGTTAGCCGGCCCCTAAGACGAGCCCGAAGGGGGTAGTCGATGGGAACCACGTAAATATTCGTGGGCCTGAAGATGTGTGACGGATCGTGGAAGTTGTTCGACCTTATTGGATTGGTCGGGCAGCCAAGCGGTTCCAGGAAATAGCCTCTTCAATATAGACCGTACCCGAAACCGACACAGGTGGTCAGGTAGAGTATACCAAGGCGCTTGAGAGAAGTATCCTGAAGGAACTCGGCAAATTGCCTCCGTACCTTCGGAAGAAGGAGGCCCTCTCATTACGCAAGTAGTGTGGAGGGGGCACAGGCCAGGGGGTAGCGACTGTTTAGCAAAAACACAGCACTCTGCTAAGTCGGCTTCAAGACGACGTATAGGGTGTGACGCCTGCCCGGTGCTCGAAGGTTAAGAGGAGGAGTGCAAGCTCCGAATTGAAGCCCGAGTAAACGGCGGCCGTAACTATAACGGTCCTAAGGTAGCGAAATTCCTTGTCGGGTAAGTTCCGACCTGCACGAATGGCGTAACGACTTCCCCACTGTCTCCAGGATATGCTCAGCGAAATTGAATTCTCCGTGAAGATGCGGAGTACCCGCGGTTAGACGGAAAGACCCCGTGCACCTTTACTGCAGCTTCAGAGTGGCATTAGGAAATTACTGTGTAGAATAGGTGGGAGGCTTTGAAACATCGGCGCCAGCTGGTGTGGAGCCAACCTGTGAAATACCACCCTGTGATTTTCTGATGTCTAACCACGCACCGTTATCCGGTGTTGGGACCCTCTGTGGCGGGTAGTTTGACTGGGGCGGTCGCCTCCTAAAGAGTAACGGAGGCGCGCGATGGTATGCTCAGGACGGTTGGAAACCGTCTGCAAGAGTGCAATGGCATAAGCATGCCTGACTGCGAGACCGACAGGTCGAGCAGAGACGAAAGTCGGTCATAGTGATCCGGTGGTCCCTCGTGGAAGGGCCATCGCTCAACGGATAAAAGGTACGCCGGGGATAACAGGCTGATGATTCCCAAGAGCTCATATCGACGGAATCGTTTGGCACCTCGATGTCGGCTCATCACATCCTGGGGCTGGAGCAGGTCCCAAGGGTTTGGCTGTTCGCCAATTAAAGTGGTACGTGAGCTGGGTTCAGAACGTCGCGAGACAGTTTGGTCCCTATCTGCCGTGGGCGTCGATTGTTGAAAGGAGTTGCCCCTAGTACGAGAGGACCGGGGTGAACATACCTCTGGTGTACCTGTCATCCTGCCAAGGGTGCCGCAGGGTAGCTATGTATGGACGGGATAACCGCTGAAAGCATCTAAGCGGGAAGCCTCCCTTGAGATAAGCAATCTTCGAACCGTCGTAGACCACGACGTTGATAGGCCGGGTGTGGAAGCGCAGTAATGCGTGTAGCTAACCGGTCCTAATAGTTCTTTTCGCGCTTGTAGGATCCATACCATCAACGACAGCCCTGTGCTGTCCGCGAGGGTGGAGGAAACTTCAGCCGGATAAGCCCAGAATGCTCAACAGCATCGATTTAAAACCCGTCCGCCTGCTTTATTGCTTGGTGGCTATAGCGTCTGTGACCCACCCGATCCCATCTCGAACTCGGCCGTGAAACCGGACTGCGCCGATGGTACTAGTGCTCAAGCACTGGAAGAGTAGGTCGTCGCCAGGCATTATAGCAGACGGACGCGGTATAAACCCATTCACGATTTCAAAAAGCCGCTGCCGGGTCTCCCGCGCGGCGGCTTTTTCGTCTCTGGCGCATGCCGGCGGACGAACACACGGTGCCGCGGGGTGGAGCAGTCCGGTAGCTCGTCAGGCTCATAACCTGAAGGTCGTTGGTTCAAATCCAACCCCCGCAACCACCGAGCCCTTGAAATCATAACAACAAATTGCCTCGCTGCTTCCAGCGGGGCTTTTTGTGTATGGCTCTGTAAGGATATAGGAAGCAGGCTCTTAAGCCTTCCCGCGTAGCATAGCGTGATGGGCTGCCTCACGCAGGACGAGTGGGGGCAAGGTATCGACTTTTTCGGTGGTTTGAGGAAAAGCTTCCTGCGGGTTGCAGATACACTTCACAATTCCAGCCATGGCAGATCCATGCTGGATAACCCCCTAGGACTGGTTGAAAGAGCGGGGGCTTACCTTTCTTTTCGGATCTGGTTCACTGTCTTCCTGGTCCACCGCTTCACCGCCCGCCGCAAGTTCGCTGCGTCGCTGAAGCCAACCTTCCATGCAACATCGTCGACGCTCATCCGAGTGGTTTGCAGATATTCTATTGCGAGCTTGCGCCTCACGTCATCGACGATTGCACCGTAGGTCGCGTCCTCCGCTGCCAACCTGCGGCGGAGAGTGCGCTCCTGCAGGCCAAGCTGCGCCGCAATCGCCGTCATTAAGGGAAACCGCCCGGGTGCGCTCAGCAACATCTGATAGACCTCGCCCGAGAGACCTGAAGAAATGCGCGATTGTCCGATCAGGCGTTCGCAGGTTTCCTCGAGCATCATCCGAGTCAGCCGGTTGCCCAACTCGGGCGTCGATTCGAGTATGCCGAGTGGGTAGTGCAGCTCGTTTGCAGCCTGGCCGTAAAGGCACTCGCATGAAAGCTCGCGCGCGTCCTGGTCAGCATGGTCGTCCTCCGGTAGCGCGAAGAGAGCGCGCACCGGCAGGTTGTCGTTACCCGCCGCGTCGCGGATATGGGTGAAGGTCATCTTCATCTGCTGCCGGACGAGGAAGGTCCGCACCTCGTCGCTCATCATATCACGGTAGATCTCGCGAAACTGCCAAATTGCAACCTTGCCCTCGACGCGCCAATGGAGCCGCACGGTAGGGGTGGCGAGTGGCTGATAGCGGACTGCGAAATCGAAGAAATCGCGCATGGTTGGCGAACACATCAGGGCATAGCCGTACATTCCGTATGCCGACAGGTGCAGCCGCGCTCCGATCGCGAAGGCGTCCGCGTACCCGGCTCCCGCCGCCACAATGTTTTCGCAAGCGGTAAGGTACTGGCCGATCGATGTTAGCGTGCGCGGATCGCGCACCTCGGCCGGTGTCAGGCAAGTCTTGTCGAGTACAATTTCAGCCGACATCCCGCGATCCATCACAGTATCGATGACCGTGGCGATCTTGAAGGGCGCGAAAATGCGCTGGTTGAGTGTCGGGAATCCCTCTCGGTCGTTGCGCATCGCTGCCTCGGCGGTGGCCTCGTTTACCACGGTCATCCTGTCCGCTCCTCCCCTCATCATGTCCGCAAATGACATAGAGTTGTCCGCTCGTGCGCTTACGCAGGCGCCTGCCAGACCATAAGCATGCCATCAAGCCGGCAAAGTCCGGCCGCGGCGATATCCGCGACCACGATGGGAGAGAAAATATGTCGATGAGGTCGATTTCTACGCGGCGCCGTGCGCGTCTGCTTCGCCATTCTGCACTGGCTGCAACGATGCTGATCCTGCCCGTTACGGCCCATGCGCAGACGGACCCAGGCGAAGACCAGCCCGAAAGCACTGAGATCGAGGCCCCGGCGGCCGGTTCTGAAGACGTGATCGTCGTCACCGGAACGAGCATCCGCGGCGTGCCGCCGACCGGGTCGGACCTGATCACCGTCACGCGCGAAGATGTGAAGCAGATCGGCGCGGCGAGCACGCCCGAACTGCTGGCGACCGTGCCGCAGCTCAACAGCTTCAATACCGCGCCGCGCGTCAGCAATGGCGGAGTCGGTTCCTTCGCGCCTGGTCTGCGTGGCCTGCCCACAGCCGCTACCTTGCCACTGATGAACGGGCACCGCCTGATTTCCGGCAGCGTGCAGCAGACCAACCCCGATTATCCGCTGATCCCCGAACTGGCGGTCGAGCGGGTCGAAATCGTCGCGGACGGTGCCTCTGCCATCTACGGGTCCGAAGCGGTCGCGGGCGTGATCAACTTCATCACCCGCAAGCGCGTATCGGGGCTTGAAACCAATTTCCGTTACGGTTTCGCGGATGACTACGACGCCTTAAACGCAGGCGCGATCTTCGGTCAGGACTGGGGAACGGGCTCCGTCGTGCTCGCCTATCAGTACCAGCAGAACAGCAACATTACCGGCGCGGATCGCGACTATCGCTCGCTCGATTTCCGCAGTGAGGGTGGCATCGATACACGCTCGACGGTGTGCCCCGATGCCAACGTCAACCTGTTCGCAGGCACGATTTACGCTGCGCCGAACCTTCAGCCGGGCGTCAACACCTGCGATGCGCGCGGCCCCGTCGACCTTCTGCCAGAGAGCCGCGCGCATAGCGGCCTGATCTCGGCGGAGCAGGATCTGTCGGATCGCGTCACGATATGGGGGGATGTGCTCTACTCGGATCGCAAGGATACGGTCCAGGCGGCGCTGCCCGGGCAGACCTTCGTCCTCATCACCGCTGCCAACCCTTACTTCCGCGCGCCTCCGGGCACCGGTTCGGTGTTCGGCTACTTCGATTTCCGGCCCGACAGGCTGGTCGGCGACGATCACTTCGACCAGACCTATCGGGTGCGAACGGGCAATGCCACGGCGGGCATCGACATCGACCTGCCGGGTGACTTCCAGGCGAGTGTGTACGGGAGCTACAACTGGTCGCGTAACGATACGCTTCAGCCTGGGATCGATACGACTGCACTGACCACTGCCGCTGCAGGAACGACGCTGTCGACCGCGCTCGACCCGTTCGGTCACCAGACCGATCCGGCGGTGGTCGCCGCAATCCTCGACAACCCGACAACCTTCACCAATCGCCAGCGCACACGGATCGGCGCGGTGAAGGTGGATGGTCCGCTCGCGCAGCTTCCTGGTGGCAACCTCAAGATCGCGGTAGGTGCCGAATATCGGCGTGAAACCTATATGCAACGCGGTCAGAGCGGTGGTGTCGGCTTCCCGGAAGATCTCGCACGCAATGTCCAGTCGGTTTATGGCGAGCTTTTCATTCCGATCATCGGGTACGGCAACGCGGGAGCGTTCGGGCAGAGCCTCACGCTCTCGCTATCCGGCCGATATGATCATTACAGCGATTTCGGGTCGACCACCAATCCGAAGATAGGTCTTACCTGGGAGCCACTCGACGGGGTGGCCTTGCGGGGCAGTTACGGTCACTCGTTCCGCGCGCCAGGGCTTCGCGATCTGGGATCGACCGTTGGCTCCTATTATTCGGCAGCCGCGCTGGTCGATGCCTTCGGCGCCCGCGATCCGGCGCGCGGGGCTGCGCAGGTGAACACGATCCTGCTGTATGGCGGCAATGCGGACCTTGAGCCGGAGACCGCGCGTACCTGGTCCGCCGGCGTCGATCTGCGTCCGCTTTTTGCCCCGGGCCTCACCGCGAGCGTGACCTATTACGACATCAAGTACGACGACGTGATCGGCGCGCCTTCCGGCCTTGGATCGCTGCTGTTCAGCGATCCCACTTTCGCCACGCGGGTCATACGAAATCCCGGTGCCGCGCAGGTCAGCGACGCGATCACAAACACCGTGCCGTTCTACTTCACTTTCGACGCCGTCCCTCAGATCGGCAATATCCTCGACCTGCGGCAGGGCAATTTCGGGGTCCGCAAGACCAGCGGCATCGACTTCGATCTGCGCTACCGGCGCGAGGTCGGTTTCGGCACGCTGTTCGGCGGGGTAGCGGGCAATTACATCCTCGACTATTCGAACCGCCTGTCGCCGACTTCGCCGGAGAGTAATTCGCTCGAGGCCGGGATCCCGCGCGCGACCCTGCGTACTACGCTGGGCATCACCGCCGGCCCGGTGACCTTCGTCAACTTCGTCAATCATCGTTCGGGCGTAACGGCATCCTACGCCACGCCGACCGGCTCGGCGCTTTACGAAGCGAAGGGATACACGACGGTCGATCTGCGCCTCTCGCTAAGGCTGCCGCAACAGAGCTTCCTCCAAGGCACCGAGCTCGGCTTGCAGATCAACGATCTGTTTGATGTGACACCGCCCTATTTCCCCGGCACCGACGGGATCGGGGGCGCATACAACCCGATCGGTCGCTACGCGGCAGTCAGCCTGCGCACGACATTTTAGGGTCAAGCGGGCGGCGACCCGACGGGGTGCCGCCCATACTTCCGCCCCTACCGTTTCCGCTCCCGATGCAAGGCCTCTCTCGATGAATTCTGTCTCGACCAGCCTCGACCTGGCGACGCCCGTTCCACAAATCCGCTTGTATCGCGACTGGCTGCAAGAGACCCGGGGGATCGATTTCGCGACCTATGACGAACTGCACCGTTGGTCGGTCGAGGACCTCGAAGGATTTTGGCGCAGCATCTGGGAGTGGGACCGCATCCAGTCGCCGACAGCGGTAAGTGCGGTGCTGAGCGGCGAGGCCATGCCCGACATGCGGTGGTTCGATGGCGCCACGCTCAATTATGCGCAGCATGTCTTCAGCCATGTCGATGCTGCGGAGGCGGCCGGCCAACCTGCAATCGTCGCATTGGACGAGCGCGGCACGAGCGAGACGATCGAGTGGTCCGAATTGCGTCGCCGGGCTGCCTCGCTCGCCCTCGATCTGCGCGCACGCGGGATTGCGCCAGGCGATCGGGTGGCGGCCTATCTGCCCAATATTCCAGCTGCGGTCATCGGTTTGCTGGCCTGCGCTAGCGTGGGTGCGGTGTGGACGCTGTGTTCACCCGACATGGGGACGAACGCCGTGCTCGATCGCTGGCGGCAGACGCAGCCCAAGGCCCTGATCGCGGTCGACGGGGTGTTCTACGCGGGCAAGGCCCTGGACCGCAGTGCCGCGCTGGCGGAGATCCTCGCACAGCTCCCGTGCATCGAAACCGTGTACCTGGTTCCGAGCGACTGTGCAGTGCGTACCATGCCCGGCGCGGTCGACTTCGCCGCCGCCACCACGCGCGACGACGCGGCCGTGGCCGGTTTCGAGCCCGCCATGCTGCCCTTCGACCATCCCCTGTGGATCCTCTATTCGAGCGGGACCACCGGCCTGCCTAAGGCGATCGTTCACGGCCATGGCGGTGTGATTCTGGCGACGGCTGCCGGGCGGCTCCATTTCGATCTCGGGCCAAGCTATGCTCCGAATACCTTTGGCGAGCGTTTCCACTGGTACAGCGCCAGTGGTTGGGTGATGTGGAACATCCAGATCGGCGGGCTGCTGAGCGGCACAACCATTTGCCTGTTCGACGGATCGCCCAGCGGGACGAAGGCCGATCCCGACTGGACCAGACTGTGGGATTTCGCGAGCCGGACGGGCGTCACCTGGTTCGGCGCGGGCGCGGCCTTCTTCGCCAATTGCCGCAAGGCTGGGGTCAAGATCGCGAGTACCGCCGGGGTCGAACGCATCCGCGCTCTCGGCAGCACCGGATCGCCCTTGCCCCCGGACGTACAACGCTGGGGCACCGCGCAGTTCGCCGCACTCGGGCGTCCGGACATCTGGTGGTGCAATGTCAGCGGGGGAACCGAGATCGCTGCCGCTTTCATGGCTGGCAATCCCCAACTGTCCGACACGCCGGGCCGGTTGCAATGCCGCCACCTCGGCGCCGCTGTCGAGGCGTGGGACGAACATGGCAATCCAGCGATCGAGGAAGTCGGCGAACTGGTCTGTACGAAGCCCTTCCCGAGCATGCCGCTGTATTTCTGGGGTGATGACGACGGGAGCCGGTATCGCGATTCCTACTTCGGCGAATGGCCCGGCATTTGGCGTCACGGCGACTGGCTGACGGTTCACGAGGATGGCAGTTGCACCATCTCGGGGCGCAGCGATGCCACCATCAACCGCCATGGCGTGCGGATGGGGACCGCGGAAGTATACGCTGCAGTCGAGCAGCTACCGGCCGTTGCAGATTCCATGATTATCGATCTTGAAGACACGCAGGGGGGTAGCAAGCTGGTCATGTTCGTCGTCCCGAGCGAAGGCAAGGCAGTCGATGGAGACACGCGAGGCGCGATCGCAGCTGCAATCCGGACGAGTCTCTCGCCGCGCTTCGTGCCCGACCGGCTGATCGCCGCACCAGGCATCCCGCGCACACTTTCGGGCAAGAAGCAGGAACTGCCGATCAAGCGGCTGTTCGCCGGGTGGCCGGCGGCCAAGGTTATCAACGCCGATGCCTGCGGCACGCCTGAGGTACTACCATGGTACATCGATCAGGCGCAGGTATGGCAGCGCGGTGCGCGGTCCGAGGCCGAAGTTAGTGCGGAGATAGCTTCGTGAAGGCGGGCGTCGTCGGTGCGGGCTTGATGGGGGCGGAGATCGCGCTGGTCTTCGCGCTCGCAGGGCACGGGGTTCTGCTGCACGACCGGAGCGGAGACCCTCTGGAGCGCGCGGTCGAACGGTTGCGCGGTATCCTCGACAAGGGCGTTGCGCGGAAATTCTACGACGCAGGGCAGGCGGAGGCTGCGCTGGAGCGGATCGAACCGGCCGATTCCCTCGCTGCGATGGCCGAGTGCGCGATTGTCACTGAAGCGGTCTATGAATCGCTCGATGCCAAGACCGATGTGCTGCGCGCCCTCGATGAGGCCTGCGCTCCCGATTGTATCCTCGCCACGAATACCTCGACGCTGCCGATCTCGACGCTTGCGGTCTTCTTGCGGCCCGAGCGGCGCGCGCGCTTTCTCGGCACGCATTATTTCTCGCCCGTCTCGCGGATGAAGTTGGTTGAGATTATTCCGGCTTTCGCGACCGAACCGGCAGTTGCCGATGAAGTGATCAAGATCCTCCAAGACATCGGCAAACAGCCGGTGCGGATCAAGGATGTCGCGGGCTTCGCGGTCAACCGCATGCTCCACGCGATGTTGATCGAGGCGGTAAAGCTGGTCGAAGAGGGCGTCGCCAGCCCTGCCGATTTTGACACCGCATGTCGCCTCGGCCTCGGCCATCCGATCGGTCCATTCGCGATGATGGACGTCGTGACGTCCGATCTGTGTTTGGAGGTGCAGGACATACTGCACCATGCCTATGGCGAAAGATTCCGCCCGCCTGCTCTGCTCAGGCAGCGGGTCGCGGCGGGCTATGGTGGCGGTCGGGGCAATCCCGGCTGGCTGGAAGAGACCCGATAATACCGAGCTGGAGAGGACGAGACGATGACCCGAGCCAACACGCCCTGCGGGTGCCTTTCATGAGCGCCGCAAGCGCCCCGGACACGGCGTCCAAATCTTCTGCGAGTGCGCGGATTACTCTGGGCATGCTGGCCTTCGTCTATGTGCTCAACTTCCTCGACCGACAGCTGATCTCGATCCTCGCAAAGCCGATTCAGGACGGGCTCGGCATTACCGACGGGCAGCTCGGCCTGCTTACGGGCTTCTACTTTGCGTTGTTCTACTGCTTTATCGCGATTCCGATCGGCTGGCTTGCGGATCGGACCAGCCGGGTGAAGGTCCTTTCCGCTGCATGCGCCATCTGGAGCGCGGCGACTGCCGCATGTGGTATGGCGGGCACTTACGGCCAGCTGGTCGTCGCCCGTATGATGGTCGGCGTGGGCGAGGCGGGCGGGGTTCCACCCTCCTATGCGATCATCTCCGACACCTTCCCGCGCGAGCGACGGACAACGGCAATGGCGATTTTCAACCTCGGTCCGCCGATCGGCTCCGCGCTTGGCGTCGCCTTTGGCGCATCGCTCGCCGCGGCGTTCGACTGGCGCATGCCTTTCTACGTGATCGGCGGGATTGGGGTGGTTACGGCTGTGGCGGTCTACTGGGTCGTGCGCGAGCCTAAGCGTGGTGAGACGGATGGCCTGCCGGTGACGACCGCGCCCGCGGTCGGCCCCGAAGGTTTTGTCGCGACCATCCTCCGCTTCTTCCGAAACCCGTTGCTGCTGATGGCTTCGCTGGCGAGTGGAGCCGGCAATTTCATCACCTATGGCCTGCTCAACTTCACCGTGCTGTTCCTGATGCGCGAGAAGGGCATGACGTTGGAAGATGTCGCGGTTTGGTATGCGCTGGTCGTCGGCATCGGGATGAGTACAGGCATTTATGCCTCGGGCCGGATCGTCGATCGCTTCGCGCGACGTAGCAAGGCTGCCTATGCCGCCGTGCCAGCTGCATCGCTGGTGCTGGCCCTGCCGTTCTTCATCGGCTTCGCCTGGGCACCGACCTGGAAAATCGCGCTCGCCTTCCTCCTAGTGCCAATGTTCCTCAATTCCTTCTTCCTTTCGGCGACGGTCACCTTCGTTCAGAACGAAGTAGCGCCCGAACGGCGCGTCATTTCGGGCGCATTGCTATTACTGGTCATGAACTTCATCGGGCTCGGGCTTGGACCGACCTATGTCGGAATGATGAGCGATTTCTTCCGCCCGACCTATGGCGAGCACGCGCTGCAGACCGCGTATTACGCGCTGGCTCCGATGTATCTCATCGGGGCACTTCTGTTCCTCTGGCTCGCCCGACTGATCAAGCGTTCGGAAGCGGCAGACGCAGCATGAGCGCCGCAACAGGGATATCGGAGAGAACCATGAAGCGCACCCACCGCATCGCCATGCTTGCAGCGTCCGCACTAGGCTGGTCGCTCCCCGGAGCGGCGCTGGCGAAGCCGGCGGAAGATGATGTCGCCGCACGATGTGCCGCGCTGTCCAAGGTCAAACTGTCTCACACTACCATCGAGAGCGCGATACTGGTCCCTGCCAAGGCGGACGAAATGACCCTCGCGGGTGATGTGCCCGGCTACCCTGCATTCTGCCGTGTTGTCGCGCGAGTGCGATCCGGACCCGGGTCCGATATCGGGGTCGAGCTGTGGTTGCCAGCGCAAGGCTGGGCCGGGGTTTTCCACGGCAACGGCAGCGGCGGCTTCGCGGGGAACTTCACGCTTGGCTATTCGGGCATGGCCGAAGGGCTGCGGCGCGGCTTCGCGACCGCGACGACCGACGCGGGCACGGCGCCCGCCACCCCGCTGGAAGGCGAGGCGCTGATCGGCCAGCCGCGCAAGTGGCGCGACTGGGGGCGGCTTTCCACCAATGTCATGACGACCACCGGCAAGGCGCTGACCAAGACGTTTTACGGCAGGGAAGCGCGCAAGTCCTACTACACCGGCTGTTCGACCGGCGGGCAGATGGGGCTGATCGAAGCGCTGTACTATCCGCAGGACTATGACGGCATCCTCGTCGGTGCGCCGGTCATGAACCGCACCTGGGGGCACGCGTCGGTGCTGTGGAACTATGCTGCCGCGAACCGGGAACCCGGTCGCGTTCTATCGGATGCCAAACTGGAGCTGCTCAACGACGCTGCCATCGCTACGTGCTGGAAGCAGGGCCATGGCCTGGCGGGCGACCGCTTCATCATGGACCCGATGAGCTGCTCGTTCGATCCGCAGGTCCTCCAATGCAAGGCTGCAGCGTCCGATACCTGCCTGACCGCGGGCGAGGTGGAGACGGCGCGGGCGTTCTATTCCGGGCCGACCATGCGCGCCGGTGAGCCGAGCTTCTATGGCTGGCTACCGGGCAGCGAAATGCCCGATACTTTCAGCTGGTCCTTCCTGCAGAAGCCGGTCAACGATCAGCCGGCCTTCGGCGGCCTGTTCAAATGGGTGTTCGGCGCGGAATGGGACTGGAGAGATTTCGATTTCGACCGCGACATGTCGTCGGTGGATCAAAGTCTCGACAAGATCGTCAATGATGCGACACGCGGCAACTTGGCGAACTATGCCGCGCGCGGCGGCAAGCTGATCGTCTTCCACGGCCTCGCCGATACGCTGGTACCGCCCGGCCAGTCGGTCGATTTTTTCGAACGGCATGCCGCAAGGATGGGTGGTGCGAGTACCTTGGCCGAGAATGCTCGGCTGTTCATGGCCCCGGGCATGATGCATTGCGGCGGGGGTACCGGACCCGATGCCTTCAACTCCACGCTGGGCATCCCGCCGCGTCCGCCATCGTTCGATCCGCAGAACGACCTTTTTTCTGCGCTGATCGCCTGGGCGGAGGAAGACGAAGCGCCCGACCGCATCACAGCGACGCGGTTTGCGGACGATCGTTCGGGAGAAATCATTATGCAGCGCCCCCTCTGTCCGTGGCCGCAGAAGGCGGTGTATCGCGGGGGCGGATCGACCGATGCGGCAAGCAGCTTCCGTTGCGAGGCACCTGCCAAACCCTAAATCTGCCGGAGCAACGGCAGAGGAGGCGGCATGTTCAGTCGCCGGGAAATCGCCGACTTCGCGTAGCCGGTGCGGCGGTCTCGTTTGAGGTTACCGCTTCGGGCGAAGCGCAAGGGGTGGTCGCTATGCACGCGCACCACTCGCAGAGCATGCCGAAAGAGCTCGGCATCGCGGTATTCCATAAACGAGGCTGACTATTCGCCGCGAGCGATCGGAAGAGCCCGGTGCGGTTTTTCATGCTCCTCAAGAGTGTTGCCGATGCCTTGAACGCGAACGCCCCTCTTGCTCGGTGTGGCGCCCAAATTCCATTGAAACACCGCACCCATTGGAGGCGCGCTTGCCTAATGAGTTCGGGCACGTGGCCGCCTATCGACTCGGCGAAGATCTCATGTCGGCGCAATTGCGATGGACCAGCCATGCAGCACACCGCGAAAGACATTCACACGAAAGTGAGTGAATGTTGACACGGGCGCTCCTTTATTGAATGAGGCGCGGACTGCGGCGGACGAACCGCCGGGAATATGGAGAGGGATTATGAGGGGAACGTTGCTTGTTTCCGCGTCAGCGGTTGTACTTGCGCTTGTGCCGACCACTATCAGCGCACAGACCACGAGCAGGACTGGTGCCGAGGTCGATGGCGAAACGGACGCTGTCGAAGAAATTTCGCCCACCGCCGAGACTGGCGAGGGCAACACGATCATTGTCACTGCAACGCGGCGCGAGGCCCGGCTGCAGGACGTTCCATTGGGCATCACGGCTTTCAGCCAAGAAGAGCTGACCGAAAAGGGCATCGTAGGCTACGAACGACTGGCTCTCGAAACCCCGGGCGTCGTGCTCAATCGGCCGACCCAGAACTTCAACAATTTCACGGCCCGCGGGATTTCCACCAACGGCTACAGCGCGGGTTTGCAGGCCCCGGTCGCGATCTATGTCGACGAACTGCCGATCTCTGCGAACGGAAACTCGACGATCCTCGACCCTAACCTTTACGATGTCGAACGCGTCGAATTCCTGCGCGGTCCGCAAGGTACCCTGTTCGGTTCGGGTTCGCTTGCAGGCGCGATGCGGATCATCACCAAATCTCCAAACCCCAACCGGTGGGAGGCGTCCGCTCTGGTCGATCTTGGATACACCGAGGGTGGGGGGCTTCGCCAGCGGTACAACGGGATGGTCAATGTGCCGATCGCCGAGGACGTCTTCGCCTTCCGCGCGGTCGGCTATTATCGCAATGAGGATGGCTGGGTCGACAATATCGGCACGGGCATCGAGGACGCCAATTCGCTCGAGGCCTACGGTATTCGCGCTGCGTTCCTGATCGAGCCATCGAGTGACTTTTCGGTCAAGCTGTCTGTCAACAAGGAGGTCAGCAACCCTGCCGATTCCGCGCTGACGAACCCGGATCTCGGCACCTATGTCCGCAGGACCGCGCAGCCCGATCTCTTCCAGAGTGACTTGTTGGCGCTTAACGCCACGGTGAACGTGAATCTCGGCTTCGCCGACCTGGTCAGTTCCACGACCTATTCGGACCTGACCGGCGACTTCATCGTCGATCTTGCGGGCACCTACAACCAGTTGGTCCCCTTCTCGCTCGACGCCGTCGGATATGACGACATCTTCGTGCAGGAAGTGCGCTTGGCCTCTTCGCATGGCGGGCCGTTCGAATGGATCCTTGGCGGGTTCTATTTCGACAAGCGACGAGATGTCGACTTCGACTATCGCACGACGCAGCAGTTTCTGGATCAGACAGGCGTCACGGCATTTTCCGACCTCTATTACCAGCGCTTCAAGAACTACACCGACATCAGCGAGAAGGCGGTGTTCGGCGAGCTGACCTATCGCTTTAGCGACAGTTTCTGGGCGACCGGCGGCTTGCGCTATGGACAGGTCGATGTGCAGACGACCACCCGCGGCGGCGGCTATAACAGCAACTTCCTGACGGTCGGCTACTGCACCGTGTTCACGCCACAGTGCGGTGGCTTTATCCCGCCCCTGACCCTCGCGCCAATCCAGCCTGCGGTGGGCCTGCTTGCTTCCGACGACAAGCTCTCGTGGAAAGGGAGTGTATCCTTCAAGCCAACGCCGAACCTGACCACCTACGCAACGGTATCGACCGGCTTTCGTCCGCCGGTGGTCAATGCGCGGGCCGGGCTCGCGCCTCCCGCCACCGCGCCTGATGACATCGTCATTCCCGACGGCGCAAGTTCGGACAAGCTGACCAATTACGAGATCGGCCTCAAAGGCAGTTTCTTTGGCAATCGCCTCACTGCCAATCTGGCTGCCTTCTATATCGACTGGAACAATATCCAGGTTCAGGCGAACCGGGTATCCGACACGATCCAGTTCGCTACCAATATCGGCGGCGCTGTCAGCAAGGGCATCGAATTCGAACTGGTGGCAAGACCGGTCGAGGGCGTCCGGCTACAGGCGAGCGGCGCATATATCGACGCGCGGATCGATGATCTGTCGCCTGTGGAGGCAGCCATTTCGGGCGCCGAGGACGGCATTCGGCTGGCGACGCCCAAATTCTCGGGTTCTGCCACGGCAGCATACACATTCGCCGTGGGAGACACCGAGACCGCCTTCGTTAGCGGCAACGTCGCCTATGTGGGTTCGTATCCTGGCCTGTTCCCGAACGTGCCGGGCCAGCCGGGCGTGCCTTCCCCACAATACGACGTGACCGACGAATATGTGTTCGCCAATGCCTATGCCGGGCTGAACATCACACCGGACTTCGTGATCACGGCCTATGTCGAAAACGTCTTCGACAATGATGCGATCACCTACGTACATCCCGAAGCATTCCTCGACGGGCGCCATGGGCGGCTCCGCCCCAGGACATTCGGCGTGCGGTCCAGCTACGTCTTCTGATGCAGCAATGGCTTCGCGGTCCGTCTGAGGGACCGCGAAGCCAACTTTCAGTCCCCTTGTCCGCTCGGCAGATTGCCCGATGCGCGCCCGCCAAGTCCAGAAGGTGATTTCGTGCCCTATTCCAAGTTCTCTCGCAGCTTAGTTGCCGCGCTCGCGCTGACGATAGGCGGCCTCCTGCCACCTTCCGCGTCCGCGCATGCGCGCAGTGACCAGGGCCCGGTGGTCGATGCCCCTGCCGGACCCGTAGCGGGCCGCAGCGAAGGCGGCGCGACGAGCTTCAAAGGCATTCCCTATGCGGCTCCGCCCATTGGCGATCTTCGTTGGAAGCCGCCGCAGGAGGCGGCCCGTTGGGACGGCGTGCGCGATGCTTTCGATTTCGGCCCCCCTTGCTACCAGCCGTCTGTGCCTGGCGCTGCGAATTCGATCTACTTCGAAGAAATAGGTTCGATGAGCGAGGACTGTCTCTCTCTCAATATCTGGACTCCGGAAAGCGCGGCCGACGCGCCGGTCCTGGTCTGGATACACGGAGGCGCCCTGGTTTCGGGCGCTAGCAGTTTCGACATGTATGATGGCACGCGTTTGGCCCAACAGGGCGCTGTCGTTGTATCCATCAATTATCGCCTCGGGGCGCTTGGTTTCCTTGCGCATCCCGAACTCAGTGAAGAGTCTCCTGACAGCATTTCCGGCAATTACGGATTGATGGATCAGATCGCGGCGCTGCGCTGGATCGAGGAAAACATCACGGCCTTCGGCGGCGATCCGGACAATGTCACCATCGCAGGCGAATCCGCCGGGGCGCTCAGCGTCATGTGGCTGATGACCGCGCCGCGCGCGCAGGGTCTGTTCGACAAGGCGATCATGCAAAGCGCCTATATGATTTCGTCTCCCGCGCTGAATGAGTCGCGGAACGGCCACCCGGCGGCGGAAGAAATCGGCACCTGGCTACAAGGTGAGCTCGGCGCACCCGATCTCGCGGCCATGCGCGACATGGAGCCGGGCGAACTCGTCAATCGCGCGACCCGGGCCGGGTTTCTGACCTGGAGCACGGTAGATGGCGTATTGATCCCGCATCAGATCGCCGAGACTTTTGATCGCGGCGAGCAGGCCAAGGTGCCGTTGATTGCCGGCTTCAACAGCGGCGAGATACGGTCGCTGCGCCGCTTGCTGCCTCCGCGGCCGTCTGGAGCGAAGGCCTATGAGGCCAAAATTCGCGAGCTGTATGGTGATCTCGCGGACGTCTTCCTCGCTCTCTACCCGGCAGACAATATTGACGAAAGCATGCTCGCAGCGACCCGCGACGCGCTCTATGGATGGACTGCCGAACGACTAGCGATAAAGCAGTCCGCGCTAGGCCAGGCCGCATATCTTTACCTGTTCGATCATGGCTATCCCGAAGCGGACGAGGCGGGTCTCCACGCGTTTCATGCTTCCGAAATCCCCTATGTCTTCGGCACGATCCACGACACACCGCGGAACTGGCCGCGGATCCCGCGCGAGACCGCGGAACGCACGCTTTCGGATGCAATGATGCAATACTGGGTGACTTTCGCCCGAGACGGAACGCCCGTTGCTAGCGGGCAGGTGGACTGGCCGGCATATGGTGACAACTCCGCCTTCCTTGTGTTCGACGAGACCCCGCAGGAAGGTGCCGAGCTTCTTGGAACGCGGTATGATCTGAACGAGGCCGTGGTGTGCCGCAGAAGGGCCGCAGGTAACCAGCCGTGGCACTGGAACATCGGGCTCGCGAGCCCCCCCTTGCCGCCGCGCGTGGAGGGGTGCCAGTGATACCGGGTTCGATGCAGCCTTATGCACTAACCCTCGACAAGTTTCTCGACCACGCCGCGAAATGGCACCCCAGATCGGAGGTTGTCACTGCAGGCGAGGACGGAAAGTCCGCGCGGGTCGACTATGCCGAACTGAAGGTGCGGGCTAAGCGCGTGTCTGCGGCGCTGGCCGCGCGCGGTGTCGAGGAGGGCACCTGTGTGGCGACGATGGCATGGAATACGCAGGCACATCTCGAGAGCTGGTATGGGATCATGGGCATGGGCGCGATCTGCCATACGCTCAATCCACGCCTCCTGCCCTCGCAGCTTGCCGCGATGCTTACCCAAAGCGGCGCGCGGATCCTGATCCTGAGTGCCGATCTGCACGAACTGGCGCATGAGGTTCTTGGCCAAACATCCACCGTCGAGGAAATCCTGGTGATCGACGGTAATGTCGAGCCGGGGACTGCCACCAATGGCGCGTGCGAGGTCGGTACTCTAAACAACGCTGCCGCTGCCGCTGTATCTGGCGCGTGCGGACCGGTAGCGTGGGGTGGGTTCGATGAAAACACCCCCTGCGGCCTGTGCTTCACTTCGGGGACAACCGGGCCTCCCAAGGGTGTAACCTACACCCACCGGGGCAACTACCTGCATACCATGCGTCAGCTACAGGCCGATGTCGCCGGGCTGACCCGCCAAGACTCGGTATTGACCGTGGTGCCGATGTTCCATGCCAACGCCTGGGGGCTCCCGTTCTCGGTTCCTGCGGTAGGCGGTAAACTGGTCTTGCCGGGGAGGCAGTCCGACGGTCCGGCGTTGGCCCGCCTGATAGTTGATGAGGAGGTTACTATCGGCGTAGGGGTTCCCACCGTCTGGTTGGGCCTGATGGACTATCTCGACCAAGCAGAGACGGACGTCCCTACGCTCAAGCGTATCATGGTCGGCGGTGCGCCCATGCCGCCTGCGTTGATGGAGCGGATCGAACGCCGCGGAATCGGCGTCCAGACGACCTGGGGGATGACCGAGATTTCGCCGTTGGGCACAGCGACCCCGCTCGCCGAGGCGAATGCGGCCTCCACTTCAGGCCGGCCTGCGATCGGTATCGACCTCATGCTGACCGACGCGGCAGGGGAGCCATTGGCGCAACAACGCGATGCCAAGGGGCACTTGTGGGTGCGCGGGCCAAGCGTCGTGGAACGCTATCTCGACCAAACTGAACCGGCGACCCGTGATGGTTGGTTCGATACCGGCGACCTGGCAAGGATCGACGCATCCGGTACCCTATCGATCGTGGGGCGGTCGAAGGATTTGATCAAGTCAGGTGGCGAATGGATCAATCCGGCCGAGATCGAGGCGATCGTGAGCGCGCATCCCGATGTCAGCATGGCCGCGGTGATCGGCCGCGAACATCCCAAGTGGGGAGAGCGTCCCGTGCTCGTCGTGGAAATCCGTCAAGGGGTCGAGCTTTCAGACGAGGCGCTGCTGGATAGGCTCAACGGCCGAGTTGCGAACTGGTGGCTCCCGGACTCTGTTATGCGCGTGCCGACAATGCCATTGGCAGCGACGGGAAAAATCGACAAACTGCTCCTCAGATCGGAGTATGGCCGTTTATGACCGTACTGGAACAGCAAGCGGCGCGCCCTGCGCACGCTGCGCAAAGGGAAATCGATTTGTCGACAGTCAAGGCGCGTAAGAAGAATCCCACCAAGGCGGAACAACGCGCTGAAACCACCGAAAAGATCCTCGACGAAGCGGAATATCTTTTCTCTTGCCACGGGTTGCATGGGGTAACGCTTAAAGACGTAGCCAAGCGTGTCGGCGTCCATCACACGCTTCTCAACTATTATTTCGAGGACAAGCAGAAGCTCTTCGAGGCGGTGTTTGGCCGGCGAGCGGTCGTCGCAAATGAAGTGCGCATGAAAGCGCTGAACGAATATGATCGCAAGTCTCAGGGCAACCCGACCGTCGAGGGTGCGCTGCATGCCTTCCTCGATACCAATCTCGACCTTTATGGCGAGGGGGGGGACCAGTGGCGCCATTCGGGCCGGCTTGCTGCGCTGGTTTCCAACACACCCGAATGGGGGGCGGAGATGTTCGACGAGTGGTTCGATCCGCTTGTTTTGCGCTTGATCGAACTGCTCAAGAAGGCGCTTCCCCATGCAGCGGATGAGGACCTCTTTTGGGGCTACCATTTCACCACCGGGGCGCTGATGCTGACCTTGGCTCGCACCGGACGTATAGACAAGCTGTCCGGCGGGCTGGCTCAGTCGGAGGATTTTGCAGCCGTCAAGCAGCGCATGGCCCGATTCATGGCGGCGGGCATCCGCGAGATCTGCGGTGCCGGGGACGACCCGATGCTGGAGGCTTAACTGCCTCTAGCCGGCAACCCTTAGCAACCAGTTGCGAGGACATCTGGACAGGGTTCTCATCGTGATATTAACTCGCTAGAGAGTGAACAACTTGAACGGGATGGTAAGAAGTGACGAACAGCAGATCGCTTGAAGGAAAAATCGCAATCGTAACCGGTGCGGGCGGAGGTCTCGGTCGGTGCCACGCACTCGAACTCGCGCGGCAGGGTGCCAAGGTCGTCGTCAATGATCTCGGCCACGAAGCTGCGGGTGCTGTTGCGAAGGAAATCCGCGATGCGGGCGGCGAAGCAATCGTAGCCGAAGGTTCGGTAACCGATGAGCAGGCAGTCGACGCGATGGTTGCCAACACGATCGAAACCTGGGGCCGGATCGATATCCTGATCAATAACGCCGGCATCCTGCGGGACAAGAGCTTCGCCAAGATGGAGATCGCTGATTTCCGTGAAGTTGTCGATGTGCACCTGATGGGCGCGGCGATCTGCACCAAGGCAGTTTGGGGCCTGATGCGCGAACAGAATTACGGCCGGGTCGTCATGACGACCTCCTCATCCGGCCTCTATGGCAATTTCGGACAGGCCAATTATGGCGCAGCGAAGATGGCATTGGTCGGCCTGATGCAGACTCTCGCCATCGAAGGTGCGAAATACGATATTCGCGTGAATGCGCTCGCGCCGACAGCGGCCACTCAGATGACCAATGGCGTCCTTTCCGAAGAGGCGCTGGCCCAGCTCGACCCCGCATTCGTCAGCCCGGGTATCGTCCATCTCGTGAGCGCCGACGCACCAACGCGGGCGATCCTGTGCGCAGGTGGGGGCCACTTCGCTTGTGCGAACGTCACCCTGACCGAGGGCGCACAGATCGGGAGCGGTGAGAATGCTGCCGCGGAGGTCGCGCACAATTGGCATTCGATTGCGGAGCGAACGGGCGAAATCGTTCCCGAATACGGCTTCACCCAAGCCGAGCGCGAGGTCGCTGCGGCCGTGGGCAAACCGAGGCAGGCGCTCACCAAGGCGGAATGATCGAAGCGCGGGGAGGAGCGAGCGGGCAAACCCGCCGCCGCGCATGGAGAGGAGTGTTGAGGATATGAACCGTTTCAGGTTGGTTGTCGGGGTCGTGTGTGCAGCCTTATCAATGGGTTGCACCACCACCACGAGCAAAATCCCCAACGGACAGGCGGCTCCGCTCGTCTCGACGACGGGCGGCATGCTTCGCGGAGTAACCCAGGCACAGCTCGGCGTCTTCCGCGGCATACCCTATGCCGCGCCGCCGGTCGGCGAGCTTCGCTGGGCCGCCCCACAACCTCTGCCCGGATGGGAAGGCGTGCGCGATGCGAGTGCCTTCGGTGCGGCCTGTATCCAGCCACCCGTGCCGGCCAGCAGTATCTACAACGATCCGCCGCCAAGCTCATCCGAAGACTGCCTAAACCTCAATGTCTGGGCACCCGACGACGCCGAGAAGGCGTCAGTCATCGTGTGGATTCACGGAGGGTCGCTCAGGATCGGGGGGAACAGCCTGCCGATGTACGACGGGACGAATTATGCGCAGCGCGGAGTGGTATTCGTTTCACTCAATTACCGCCTCGGACCGCTTGGCTGGTTGGCCCACGAGGGGTTGAGCGCAGAGTCCGACGACGGAACTTCGGGTAACTATGGCCTGCTCGACCAGATCGCAGCGCTGCAATGGGTGCGCGATAACATCGCCAATTTTGGCGGGGATGCCAACAACGTCACCATCATGGGCGAATCCGCCGGCGCGCTTAGCGTGACCTATCTGATGGCTTCGCCCAAAGCGCGGGGCCTGTTCGACAAGGCCATAATCCAAAGCACCAACCTTCGCAGCTTCCCGGAGCTTGCAGAAGCAGCGAACGCCATGCCCTCGGCGGAGCAGATCGGAGCAGATCTTTTCTCGAAGCTCGGTGTCGCGGATATCGATGCGGCACGCAGCATGGCTCCCCAGGAGCTGACGAATCTCGCAACGCTTGCCGGTTTCGCGCCGCAGGGAACGATCGATGGGGCGCTACTTCCTGATCAGTTACTCGATATTTTCGACCGGGGCGAACAGGCACGCGTACCCGTAATGGTCGGCTACAACGCTCACGAATATCGCCCGGAAGGCGGGCTCGCCCTGCGCATGCCCAAGACGCCCGCGCAATACGAGGCGCTGGTCGCCTCCGTCTACGGCGATCTCGCGTCTGAATTCTTGCGAATTTATCCGCACGCCCAAGGAGCCGATGCTCTGCTCGACGCGACCGGCGATATCATCTTCGGCTGGTCGGGGGAACGCATTGCGCAAAGCCAGAGTGAGCTTGACGTCCCTTCCTATTTCTACGTCTTCGACCATTGCTACCCTTCGGCTCGCGCACGGGACCTGTGCGCCTTCCATGCCAGCGAACTGCCTTTCAGCTTCGGCAATCTCGCCGCCGAAGCGATGCCTGCGCGCTGGCCGGTGCCGGACGGCGAGCACGACCGCGCAATCTCGGATACGATGTTGGACTACTGGATCAGCTTTGCGGCGAGCGGTCGACCGACCGCGCAAGGGCATCCGCCCTGGAACCCCTACGGGCCAGCCGAGCATTACGTTCGCTTCGCTGATAGGCCCATCGCGGGGCGTGATTTCAAGCCGGGGATGTTCGAACTGTTCGAAACCTTCGCCCAGCGAGAGCGTGCAGCAGGGCGTTCATGGGGCATGCCCGTCGCCTTGAGCGTACCGGCCGAAATCCAAGACAAGCAATAGCGTTGAAACACCAGGGGGAGAGCCCGATCATGAGCACTACGGAGACCAACGACCACGCGGCCCCACCTGTGGAGACGCCGTATTCGAAGGCGTCCTACCGCTATTTCGTGCTCGGCGTGCTGACGCTCGTCTATGCCCTCAACTTCGTCGACAGGCAATTGCTCGTGATCCTGCAGGAGCAGATCAAGGAAGAGCTTCTCTTGTCCGACACGCAGCTCGGATTGCTGTCAGGCTTCGCCTTCGCGCTGTTTTATGTGTCTTGCGGAATTCCTATCGCGCGCTGGGCCGACCGCGGTGTCCGCCGCAACATCATCGCGTTGGCGCTGACCGTATGGAGTGGGATGACCGCCGTAAGCGGGCTCGCGCAGAACTATCTCCACCTGCTGCTGGCGCGGGTCGGCGTGGGTGTGGGCGAGGCAGGTGGCAGCCCCCCGGCGCATTCGATGATTTCCGACATCTTTCCCGAGAAAGAGCGCGCGACGGCACTCTCGATCTACTCGATCGGGATTTACATCGGTATCCTCACCGGCTTCGCGCTGGGCGGTTTCATAGCGGAAACCTTCGGTTGGCGGATGGCGTTTCTGGTGGTCGGCTTGCCCGGCATCCTGGTTGCTCTGCTCCTCCGCCTGACCGTGGCCGAGCCTATCCGGGGCTGGTCCGAGAAACGAGAGAACGAAGTTGGACAAAGCCCCAGCATTTTCGACGTCCTGCGGTTCCTCTGGTCGCGCAAGACCTTCCGCAACCTCGCACTCGCGGGAAGTCTGCAGGCAACGGTAATCTATGCGGTGGGTAACTGGCTGCCCTCGTTCTTTTTGCGCAACCACGAAATCGGACTGGCGCAACTAGGTGTCTGGATGGCGCTGACATCCGGCTTCGGCGGCGGGGCGGGCTCGTTCTTTGGCGGTTGGTTCGCCGACAAGATGGGGCAGCGCGACCGTCGCTGGTACGTGTGGGGGTCTGCAATCATGATCCTTGCGATTACGCCAGTGCTGCTGATCATGCTCAACACCGGTAACCTTTTGCTGGCGTTGTTGCTGACCGGCGTGTTCCATTTCCTTTCGGCCTCCTACCTCGGGCCTGCGCTTGCGGTATCGCATGGGTTGGTTGGCCTGAGGATGCGGGCGCTGACCTCGGCGGTCTTCTTCTTCTTTATCAATTTGATCGGCCTGGGCCTTGGCCCGCTCATCGTCGGCTACCTGAGCGATACGTTCGCCGCTGGCGGTGACGAAAACCCGCTGTCTGCAGCGATGCTCCTCGTCGGCTGCATCGCTTCTGTCTGGGGTTGCGTGCATTATGTACTTGCTTCGCGGCATATCCGCGAAGACATCGCCAACAGCCCAGCGAGCGCGCCAAAGATCGAGGCTCTTTGATGCCGGGGGGTGCCGGGCGTATTTCGAGTGCGGTCTTGCTTGCCTTGTCGGCGGCAGGGTGTGTGCCGGTAGCTGGCATGCAGCCCGCGCAACTGACGGTGGCGGACACCCCAAGCAGTGCCCGCACGCGCTCGGGCGACTATATCTCTTGGCGAGAGCACCGGATCGACGACGAGGATCTGGCCGGGGTTCCGCTTCGCGGCGGCGACGGTCTCCAGATCGCCGATATCGACCGCGACGGATTCCTAGATATTGTTTCGGTGCACGAGGATTCGAACCACCTCCGCATTGCCTTCGGCACCGCCGATCCGGACCGCTGGACGCTGGCGACCATTGCTTCGGGACAGATAGTCGGCGCGATAGAGGATGTCGCAATCGGCGACGTCGATGGGGATGGCTGGCCCGATCTCGTTACTGCAAACGAAGAGGCGCATCTGACGTTCTTCCGCAATCCCGGAAGTAGCCTATCGGCGCGAGCAGGCGCTTGGCCGAGCCTCATGCCGCCGATGACGCAAGGGCGCGGGTCATGGCTGCGTGTCTTCATCGCGGACATCGACGGCGACGGGCGCAATGATGTTATTGCAGCGAACAAGGGCGCAAGCGACATCGTAGATCCTGCAACGCCCCGGGAAGACCGTACCACATCGCTCTTCTCCTTTGATGGCAATCCGCTCGATCCTGATGCCTGGCACGAGCAGGTGCTATTCGCGAGAGACGTGCCAAACACGGCGATGCCGGTCGATCTCGATGGTGACGGCGACCTCGATGTGCTGGCGGCCGCCCGGCTCGAGCAGGTCGCCTTCGTCCTGGAAAACCGGGGCACAGATGCCCGCGGTAAGGTGCAGCTCGAAGCCCATGCGATCACTCTCGACGACAGTACGCTGCCAGATTGTACGGTCGCGACCTCCGCCTTCCAATCGGCATTTCGGGACCTGAACGGCGATGAGCGGCCCGACCTGATTACCGGCGTATTCGAGAATTGCGGTGACCCGCGCGCGCCGGGCGGCCTGCCCGCCCTCGGCTGGCTCGAACAGCCCGAGGCGCTCGACATGCCATGGCGCTACCACCGTATCGGCGACATTCTGCCCGACATGGTGATTGCGGTCGAACTGGCCGATATCGACGGCGACGGCCACCTCGACGCCGTGACCGGCGGCTATTCGGGGCTCAACATTCTTAAAGGGGGCTATACCGGCGCCACGCGCGAGGAGGATCACCCATCTGTGACCGCCTCTTCCACCGTCGGGCGGATCGCCTGGTTCAAGAATCCGGGCACGGTGGGCGGCACCTGGAAGCGGCACGATATCTCGCGGCGCATTCGCGGTATGTACGACCAGTTCATCGCCCGCGACATGGATGGCGACGGGGATATCGACCTCGTCGGAACGCGCGGCAATAGCGGACGCTTCGACGGGGTCTTCTGGCTGGAACAAGTACAAAGCAAGACGCCGCATCGCTCGTTCACGCCCGCTCGCCCGCGGGATAGTCGCGCTCTCCCGCTTCCGCCAGCAGGCTGGTTCGGCCGCTACGATGAAGCCAATACGCTAGTTGCGCCCAACAAGCGCAGGGGAAAGAAATAACCCAAAAGCGTAGAATTGCGGGCCGAACATGCGTCATCACCGGAGCGTCGTCGGGAATAGGTGCGCACCTTGCCCGGGTGATGGCCTCGCAAGGCGCTCGCGTGGTGCTCGGGGCCCCGCGTACCGAACTGACCAAGGGGATCGCGCAGGAAATCAGGGTGCTGGCGGCGAGGCGCTGGCTGTGTCGATGGATGTGACGAGTGAGAAATCGGTGGCCCAGGCATTCTCCAGCGCAGAGGACGCTTTCGGGCCGGTCGATACAGTCATAGCCAACGCCGGGCTCTCTCGCCACGGACGCTCGACAGAACTGGCCGAAGCGGAGCTGCGGCAGCTGTTCGATACCAATTTGCTTGGCGTGCACTTGACCGCGAACGCCGCGGCGCGCGCGATGATGCGGGTAGCCGGGGGAGCGGCGCAGGACGCATCGTCATTATCGGGTCGATCACCGCACAGCTGACGGGGCAGGGTGACGCGGCTTACGCGGCGAGCAAGGCCGGTGTCGCGCATCTCGGCCGCCAACTCGCACGTGAATGGGTGCGACAGGGGATCAATTTCAGCGTAGTCCAGCCCGGTTACATTCGGACAGAGTTTTGGGCTTGGACGTGCACAGCGCACGTGCTGCGAACGCGCGCGCTTAGGGAAGCTGTTCGGCCAGCTTCCGGAGAGTCTGTGCGGCTATATCCAGCGTCTGCAGCTTGGTCATGAACCGCGCCACCACCGCCGGGTCCTCGGCGAGGTCGTCGGCGAGCGCTTCCATGGCGGCGGCCGTATGCGCCACATCTTCGCGGCTGAGCTCGGCAGAGAACAGCGGGGCGGCGACCTTGGCCACCGGAGCGGCGACCAGTTCGGCCTTGGCGGTCTGCACCGCTACATCGACTTCCGATTGCGTCCGGCGCCCCGAGGGGAGCCACAGCCCGACATCGGCACGGTGGCGGAACTTGATCCCCGCCTTGCCGGGCTTGATCCAGACCACCACTGCCTCGAGCGAGATATCGCCGCGGTGCAACAGGCATTGCGTATCGGGCTGCGGCAGGACCTGGCCCTCGACCAGCGCGCCCCCGGGCGACATGTTGCGGACCTTGACGGTCTCGCGCGAATTGCCGGTAACCAGCGCCGCCATGACGAACATATTGGTCCGCGGCTCCGTGCGCGCACAGCCGATGAAGTCTTTCTGGGGTTCGTATGCTGCTGATAACATGTCGATTTCCTGCGAGAACCTTGGCTGATTCCCCCGCAAGATTGCCTGTCGAGCGCTATACGTAAAAATACTAGGTCTGCTCGCTTTGGCGCGGCGTCTGCGCCCGGTCTGCGGAACGCAAAACGAGAAGGGCCCGCCGCTCTTGCGAGCGACGGGCCCTCTTCCCGTTAAGTGGGTTCGGGAAGATTAACGCAGCAGCGAAAGCACGTTCTGCTGGCTCTGGTTGGCCTGTGCGAGCATCGCGCTCGAAGCCTGGCTCAGGATCTGCGACTTGGCGAGCGCGGTCGTTTCAGCCGAATAGTCGGTGTCTTCGATCCGCGAACGTGCGTCGGACAGGTTCGTGATGTTGTTGTTGAGGTTGGTCACAGCCGATTCCAGCTGGTTCTGCGAAGCACCGAGGCCGGCGCGAACGGTCGAGACCGTCTTGATGGCGGTGTCGAACAGGGCGATATCGCCAGCCGCGAGGGCTTCGACGTCGACGGCTGCCGCAGCGGCCAGATCGGCATCGGTGGTGAGGTTGGCCGAAAGATCGATGTCGATCGCATCGGCTTCGTTCGCGCCGGCCTGGACCGTCACGACACCGGCAGTACCAGCCGAAGCGTCGAACAGCTTCTGGCCGTTGAATTCGGAGTTCGCCAGAACGCTCGTGATCTGCGTGTTCAGCGCGGTCATTTCCGAAGCGAGGTTGGCGAGGTCGTCGGCCGAATAGGTGTTGTTCGACGCCTGAACCGTCAGTTCGCGCTGGCGCTGCAGCATGTTGGTGACTTCGCTCAGCGCGCCTTCTGCGGTCTGCGCCATCGAGATGCCGTCATTGGCGTTGCGGATACCCTGGTTCATGCCGCGCACCTGCGAGGTCATGCTGGTGGTGATGGCGAGGCCGGCCGCGTCGTCCTTGGCGGAGTTGATGCGCTTGCCGGTCGACAGGCGTTCCATGGCGGTTCCGAGGGCCTTGCCCGCGGCATTCGAAGCATTGGCGGCCTTGAGTGCGCCGATATTGGTGTTGATGACGTTCATGACAATGTTCCCTTTGGTCTACGGTCACTGCCCCCGGTCAGGATGTGGCAGTCGCAAACCAGACCGGCAGGAACTTTCCGGAATTAAGGGTGTTGTCCAAATTACCGGGGTTTCGAGTTAACTATCCTCGTAAATCTACCAGCCCTAAAATTAGCCAATCTTTTGACGTCCGTGCCGCATTTCGGGGTCTGTCGCTAAGACATGCCAAGTGGGGGCACAAATGGACGGGATTACGAAAACCACGGGCTTTATGCGCGTGCATGGGACGATCGAGGCACGGATGGCGGGCATTGCGTCCTCGCTATTCATGGACCGACCGGTCACTCTGGCCGATGCGAGCGATCTCGCGGCCAGCCGCGATGCCCGCACGATCACCGTGGCGCGCGGCGAAACGCCCGCGATCGAACTGGCCGGTACCGGCGGCTCGCTCACCTATACCGACCCGATTGCCGAAAGCAGTATCGCTGCGCTGGTCGCGATGACCTATGCCGGGCAGGGCCCGGTTGCGGCCGATCCGGCGTCGCTGTCGATCATCGCGCTGGCCGACCGGCTGGCGCGGACCGACATTCCGGTGCTGATCAACGGACCCACGGGTACGGGCAAGGAAGTGCTCTCCACTTTTATTCACCGGCGCAGCACGCGCGCCGACCAGCCGTTTATCGCGGTCAATTGCGCGGCGATCCCGGAAACCATGCTCGAGGCGATGCTGTTCGGGCACGAGAAGGGCTCGTTCACCGGCGCCAATGCGGCGGGCGAAGGCTTCTTCCGCGCGGCCGATGGCGGCACGCTGCTGCTCGACGAAATCGCCGAAATGCCGCTTTCGCTCCAGGCGAAGCTGCTGCGGGCGTTGCAGGAAGGCGAAGTGGTGCCGATCGGCGCGACCCGCCCGATCAAGGTCGACGTCCGCATCATCGCCTGTGCCAACCGCGATCTTCCGCATGAAGTGGCCGAGGGCCGCTTCCGCGCCGACCTTTACTACCGCCTCAACGTATTCCCCATCGAGATGCCGCCGCTGCGCGAACGCCGCGCCGACATTGCGCCGCTGGCTTTCGCCATGCTGCTGCGCCACGTCGCCAAGGGTGACCGCGTGCCGTGGATCGGCGATGCCGCGATTGCCACGCTGGCCGAGTATCCGTGGCCGGGCAATGTGCGCGAACTCGAAAACGTCATGCGCCGGGCCTTGCTGCTCTCGCAGGGCGAAAGCGAGATCGGCCCCGAACATATCGTTTTCGACATGACCGCCCGGGCGGTCGACAAACCGGCCGAGGCGCAGCCCGTGGCCGCAGCCGAGGGTCCGGCGAAGCTGTCGAAGATCGTCCAGATTTCCGAAGCCCGCGCGATCATGGAAGCGCTCGATTCGGTCGGTGGCCACCGTGCCAACGCCGCGCGTGCGCTGGGCATCAGCGAACGCACGCTGCGGTATCGCCTGGCCTCGTTCCGTGAAGCCGGTATCGCCGTGGGAGCAGGCCGATGAACCCCGTAGGCGGCGTAGGCGGCGGCGGATCGATCGAACAGATCATCGCGCTGCGCCAGCAGATCATCGACCGGTCCAAGGTCCTCCAGGACCTGCACCAGCCGCAACCCGCGGCCCCGACCGAGGGGCCGACCTCGGCGCCCAGCTTCGGCGATACGCTTCGCACCGCGCTCGACAATGTGAACGCGGTCCAGAGCGAATCCGGACGCGTGACCGCGGCCTACGAACGCGGCGAGGAAACCGATATCGCCAAGGTGATGCTCGCCCGGCAGGAAGCCGGGGTCGCCTTCGAAGCCACGCTCCAGGTCCGCAACAAGCTGCTTGCTGCGTATCAGGAAACCATGCGGATGGGGGTCTAACCGATGACCGGACTGGTTCCTGCCGACAACACCGGCGCGGGCATGCTGACGCCGCTGACGGGCGGTTCGGGCTCGTTCGGCGAACGCCTGCGCGCCTTTACCGCGCAACCATCCGTCAGGAAGGTGCTGCCCTGGTTCGCCGGGACCGCCGGCCTTGGCCTGCTGGCACTGACCTGGGCGACGCTGTCGCCCGCGCCGCAGCGGGTGCTCTATTCTTCGCTCGGCGATGCCGAACGGGCTGGCGTCGTCGCCTCGCTCGACCAGGCCGGGATCGACTACACGATCGACAATGGCACGGGCGCGCTGACCGTGGGCGAAGACGATGTCTATCGCGCGCGGATGATGGTTGCCTCCGACGGCTCGCTCGCCTCGCCCGAAAGCGGGACCGATCTGATCGAAAGCCTCCCGATGGGGGCCAGCCGGACGCTCGAGGGCGACCGGTTGCGCGCCGCACAGGAGCGCGAACTCACGCTGACGATCATGGAAATCAACGGGGTCGAGGCGGTCCGCGTGCATATTGCGAAGGCCGAACGCTCGGTCTTCGTGCGCGAGGACGTCGCCCCTTCCGCATCGATCATGGTGCGCATGGCGCGTGGGCGCCAGCTGACCGATGGCCAGGTGATGGCGGTTACCAATCTGGTCGCGGGTTCGGTCCCGGGGCTGAACATCGATGCGGTGAAGGTCGTCGACCAGCACGGCAAGCTGCTGACGCAGGCACGCGACCCCAATAGCGGGCGGCTCGACCTGCAGGCGCAGATGGAAGCCAAGCTCAACGCGCAGGTCGACCAGCTCCTCTCGCCGATGTTCGGCAGCGGCGCCTTCACCTCGCAGGTCCAGGTCGATCTCGACATGAACGAGGTCACCTCGGCGCGCGAAAGCTATGACAAGGACGGCACCGTCCGCCGCGAGACGACGCAATTGTCGCAGAGCGGCGGCGTCCAGGCGGGCGGAATTCCCGGCGTGCTGGCGAATACGCCGCCCGCCGATGCCGAAGCCCGGCAGGGGGCGCCCGAGGATACTGCCGAAGCCGCCCCGGGCGGCGGTGTGGGCGAAAGCAGCGCCACCCGCGTCTATGAACTGGGCCGCGAAGTGTCGGTCTCCAACCTCACCCCGGGGTCGATCAAATATCTCTCGGTTGCCGTGGCGATCGACCAGGCGGCGCTGGCCAAGGCGAGCGCGGCGGATATCAACAAGGTCAAAGAGCTCGTTTCGGCTGCGGTCGGCGCGCGTGCGGATCGCGGCGACCAGGTCACCGTGGTGATGCGCGCCTTCGAAAAGGTCGAGACCGAAGCGGTGCCGTTCTACGAAACCAGCTGGTTCGGGATGGCGGTACGCAATGGCGTGGCGATCCTCGCAGTGCTGCTGGTGCTGCTCCTCGCGGTGCGTCCGGCGATCAATGCCCTGCGTAGCGGAGCGAAGAACGGCGGCGTACTCGATCCGCAGACGGGAGGCACTCCCGCGCTTGGCGGACCGACCATGGGCGCTGCGACGCCTTACGACCGGCAGGCGCTCGACGGGCAGATCGAACTGGCTCAGCGGATCGCGCGCGAGAACCCTGACGATGCCGTGCTCGCACTGCGCCGCCTGCTCGCGGAAGATGCGCGGCAAGGAGCATCCACATGACCGCGCCTACACCCCAGCTGCTCGGCGGAACCGACAAGGCGGCCATCATGGTCATGCTGCTCGCCGAAGAGGATGCCTCGAAGATCCTCGGCCAGCTTACGCCCGACGAATTGCGCCAGCTGGCGGGCACGATGTGCGGGATCGGCGAAGTCGAACCGCAGTCCATCGTCGATGCCATCGCCGGTTTCTCGCGTTCGACCGAGAACAGCGGGATTTCGGGCCACGGCCGGGTCGACAGCGTCCGCAAGCTCCTCAACGGGGCGGTGGGCGAGGTGAAGACCGACAATCTCATGCGCCAGGTCGCGCCCGAAGCCGAGGAAGCGAGCCTCCCCGCGCTGGGCCTGCTGCGCTGGCTCGATCCCAAGATTATCGGCGAAATCCTCGCCGACGAACATCCGCAGGCAATCGCCGTGCTGCTGTTGCAGCTCGATGCCGATGTCGCCGCGGCGGCGCTGTCCGCCTTGCCCGAGGATCTGCATACGCCGGTGCTCCACCGCGTGGCCAAGCTCGGCCCCGTGTCACGGCAGGCGATCGATATCCTCGAAGGCACGCTCAACGCCAAGATCGAGAAGTTGCACGGGACGATCCCGCTGACGATGGGCGGGATCAAGCATGCGGCGGAGATCATCAACCAGTCGCATCGCAGCGTCGAGAAACGCGTGCTCCCGACCATCGGCAAGATCGACAAGAAGCTTGCCAAGGAACTCGAGAACGAGATGTTCAAGTTCGAGCATCTGTTCGCGCTCGATATGAAGATGACCGGCGTGCTGCTGCGCGAGGTCGAAAGCGATACGCTGATCATGTCGCTCAAGGGGCTGGAAGAAGACCGCCGCGAGCAATTCTATGGCGCGATGTCGTCGCGCGCGGCCGATGGCCTGCGCGACGAGATCGAGATGCGCGGCCGGGTCAAGAAGAGCGATGTGGAAGCGGCGCAGAAGGAAGTCGTCGCGATTGCCAAGCGCCTGATCGCGCAGGGCGATATCATCATGGGCGAAGGGGACGAGGACTATGTCTAGGGTCGCCTATGCCGCGCTCGGCAAGCGGGGGAGCTTTTCCCGCGACAATCGCTACACCAAGATCCAGGAAGACGCCCCGCCGCCGGTTGCCGAGGATGCAGGCGAGAAAGCCTATCGCGCGGGCTATGAAGACGGCCAGATTTCCGCGCATGCCGATTTCGAGGCCCGCCTCAAGGCCGAACGCGCCGCCCGCACCGCGATAGAGCTGGCCTTCGCCCGCTTTGACGCGGCCAGCGAACGCCAGCTGCGCGAACGGATGCTGGCGACGGTCCATGCACTGTGCGAGGAGGCGGTCCTCCCGCTCGCGCTTGATACCGAAGGGCTTGCCCGGCGGGTCGAAGCGGCCGCCGCCATGTTCCAGCGCAAGCATGACGAGCGGATCATCCATATCCATCCCGAAGATCTCGAACTGGTCCGCGGCGATGTGTCCGCAGACCTCGAACTGGTGCCCGACGCCAGCGTCGAGCGCGGCGGTTTGCGCGTGGAAACCGATGACGGCGGGGTCGAGGACGGCCCCCAGCAGTGGCAGCGCGCGCTCGCCGAAATTTTCGCCGCATGCAAACCCTGATCGACGAGACCTTCGCGTCGGTCGCATCGGCCTCGCTCGATCTCGCGCCGCGCCGGTTCGGCCGGGTGGTGGCCTGCGATGGCGGGTTGATCGAAGTTTCGGGCCTGGGGGTGCCGATCGGCACGATCTGCACGATCGCGCAGGGCGCATCGACCGAACACCGCGCGGAAACCATCGGCTTTCGCAACGGCCATACGATGATGATGATGCTCGGCGATACGGTTCTGCTGCGCCCCGGCGCCATTGTGCGTCCCGAGGGGCAACCGGGCATGCTCAGCGTGGGGCGCGAGTTCCTGGGGCGCGCGGTCGACGGATCGGGCGAGCCCATCGACGGACGCGGACCGATTGGTGCGACCACCGCCTGGCCCGCCGGTGGCTACCGGGTCGGCGCGCTCGACCGGTCGCGGGTTACCGAAGTATTCGACAGCGGCATTCGCTCGCTCAACGCGCTGACCACCTTCGGGATCGGACAGCGGATCGGGATCATGGCCGGGTCCGGGGTGGGCAAGTCGGTGCTGATGGACATGATCGTCGAAAGTGCCCGCGCCGATGCGATCGTGGTCGGACTGATCGGCGAACGCGCGCGCGAAGTTTCCGATTTCGTCACGCGTCACATGGCGGGCGACCGCGCGGCCAACACCGCGATTGTCGCCGTGCCTGCCGACCATGCGGCCAATCTCAGATTGCGCGGCGCGATGCTGGCGACTTCGCTCGCCGAACATCTGCGCTCGCAGGGCAAGCGTGTGCTGCTGATCCTGGACAGCCTTACCCGCGTCGCGCATGCGGCGCGTGAAATCGGCATCCTGCTGGGTGAACCCGGCGCCGCGCGCGGCTATCCGCCTTCGGCGCTGGCGACGATCACCAAGCTGATCGAACGCGCGGGCAATTCGGAAGAATCGGGCGGCGCGATGACCGGCATCTATACGGTGCTGGCCGATGGCGACGACCAGAACGATCCGGTGGTCGATACTGCGCGCGCGATCCTCGATGGCCATATTGTGCTGTCGCGCGAGATCGCGCAACGCGGGCAATACCCCGCGGTCGATGTCGGCGCCTCGCTCAGCCGTGTGATGAACGACATCGTGTCCCCCGAACAGGCGGCGACCGCGCGCCGTTTCCGCGCGCTGAGCGCGACCTATGAAGCCAATCGCGATCTCGTGATGATGGGGGCCTACCGCCAGGGGACCGATCCGCTGCTCGACGAGGCGATCGCGCTGCATCCGCGCATGTGCCAGTTCCTGTCGCAGGGCGGGCAAGAGAGCATCGATATCGCAACCTCCTTCGCCCAGCTGACCGAGCTTGTCGGCAGTGACGCCTGAACGAAAGAAACTCAAACGCGCGCAATTGATCCAGCGCGTCCGGACCGTCGAACGGATGCAGTCGGCGGCCGCTGCGAGCGAAGCCGAAGCGACACGCACGCGGCTGTCCGGCGTGGCCGAACGAACGCGCACGCTCGCCGCGCATTACGCGCAGCGCGCCGACGATATGGTCGGGGCCGATCTGCGCAGCGGCAAGGCGATGCGCGATCAGCTGCAGAAGCTGTCCGAAGTGAGCTCGCGGCAGGCCGAAGAAGCCGAACTGCAATCACAGACCCGGCGCGAGGCCTTCGCCCAGTCGGACATGCGTTTGCGCAAGGCCGAGGAAGGCACGCGCGAACTGGTGCGTTCGATCGTCGCCGGTCTGGAAAAGGGCTGACCGACCCGGAGTTTGGCACGCTTCTTGATAGATAGTCCGCACACGACAAACGGACTTTCTATGACCTTTTCAATCGCCCTACCGAAGTCGCTCGACACCGCGTCCTCTGCCGCCGGCCTCACCAGCGAGAACGGGCAGAAAAGCGCGGGTTTCGAGGGGACTGACGGGTTCGCCGAACTGCTGAGCCAGCTGGCGTCGTTCATGCCGCCCGCCGGTCCGGACGATACGGCGGAAGCGGACCGGCAAGCGGGCGATTTGCCGACCGGCAAGGAATTGCCGCTTGCCGCCCTGAGCCTGCCGGTCCTCGACAATACACTCGCGGCACCGACCGCCCTCGACGCCCAAGGTGGAGAGGGTAAACCGGCGGCTGGCGGCCTGGTCCCGAACGCTCCGAAAACCGACCTGGCAATGACCGCGCCGACACCCCGCGCAACTGCGCCGGGGGCAGGGCTTGCCGATGCGGCGGGTGAAGAGCCGGTCGCGGGTTTGGAGGTTCGTATCTCCGCCGCCCAGGAACCGCGTGATCCGCGCGCTGCCGGCATGGTGTCGTCGCTACAGACCGGCAAGGCCGCAATGGATTTGCCGGCTGTGGCTGCGCATGGCCGCGCGGAAGCAGCGCCGGTTGTGACTGCACCGCAGGGCGAAACGAAAGCCTCGGTCAAAGCCGCGGCGACCGAAACCGCGGTTGCGGCTGCGGCTCCTGCAAAGGCCGAACCTGCTGCACTGCAAGGCGCGGGTACGGCTCAAAGCTCGGCCATCGGCGAACGCAAGATCGGTGACAAGGCGCTGGCGGAGAAGCTCGCGTCCAAGCCGCGCACCACCGCGCCCTCAGATGCAGCAAAATCCATGCCCCAAGCACTCGCGGTGGCTGGGGAAAGCAGCACGTCCACCATACAGCCCGTTTCGAGCGCGGCGCGGCCCATCGCTACCGACCAGTTCGCCAATGTCGAACGCGTCGTGGAACATCTCATGGCGGCGCGCCAGTTCGATCTTTCCAAACCGGCTGCGATTGCCGTCGCGCACAAGGAATTCGGCGCGCTGACGCTTACCTTCGACCACTCGGCGGGGGGCATGAATGTCGAAATCGCCGCCGAGGATGGCGAGGCGCAGCGTGCGCTGGCGGCGGCGATGGCCAATGACCGCGGCGCTACCCGCCCGCAGGACCTGACCGCACAATCGCCGTCTTCCGCGACGCAGCCCGGCCAGACCGGCGGCGAACGCGGCGCGGCGAACAATGCGGGCACGGGCTCCGGCAACGCGGCCGGCGATGACCAGCGCCAGCAGACTTCCGACCAGCGCAGCCGCCATGGCGAGCGCGCTCCCAACCAGCCTCAGGCGCCCGCGCAATCGTCCTCCGACGACGCGCTCTACGCCTGACTCGCGGCACCCGATTTTAGCAGGACAACACCATGCCGAACGAAAATGACCCTCAGGAACCCGTAGCGAAAAAGAAGGGCGGCAAGCTCAAGCTGGCGCTATTCGCCTTCGTGCTTCTCGGCGCGGGCGGCGGCGGGACCTATGCCGCTTTCGCCAGCGGCATGCTCAACGCTCACCCGGCGGAAGAAGAGGACCCCAACCCGAAGCTGGTCCTCAAGGGCGACGAGGATCCCTATCCCGTCGGCAAAGACGACGAGGCGAAGGGCGCTGCGATCGTTTACGGTGTGGGCGGGGGCGAATACCGCACCGCCTATTACGATTTCACCGAGGAATTTACCTCGAACCTCGCCGATAGCGGCGCTCTGGTGCAGATCAGCCTCGCTGCTTCGACGCATTACGACGGGCGCGTGCTGATGTGGCTGGAAGAGCACGAAACGGCGCTTCGCTCGCGCATTCTCGCCGAACTGGCTGCTACCGGCGAAGCCGAACTGGCCAGCATTCATGGCAAGGAAGAACTGCAGAAGCGCCTGACCAAGGCAATCAATGAAACGCTCGAGGAACGCGAAGGCTTCGGCGGCGTCGACAGCGTCTATTTCCGGTCGTTCATCGTCCAATGATCTCCTCCGCGATCCCCGCCGCCACGGCCCGTGCCGCGAGCCATTGCGAAGAGCTGTTGAGCCGTGCGGCGACCCCGCCCGACCTCGACCTCGAATTCGCGCGTTTTGCCCGCGGATTCGCCGAGCAGGCGACGACGCAGCTGGGCGCGCTGTGCGACGACCGCACGCTGGTTGCAGAGATCGCCGAAACCGAACTGCTGCCGGTGGGCGAATGGTATGCCAAGATCGGTACCGCGCACCGCCACAGCTTCTTCGCGCTCGGCCAGGAAAGCCGCGGGATCCTTATCTCCACGCGGATCGGAGAAATCGTCGCGCAGTTCGAGCGCATTCTTGGCGGTACCGGCGACGTCGACGAGCGTTGCAGCGTCCTACCCGCTTCGGCACTGCGCTTCGCACAGCAATTCGAAGACCGTATGGCCGATGTGCTGCGGCGCACCAGCGACCGCCGTGAAATCGCCGCCGCCGCCAATGGCGACGAGGTCGAACAGGTCGCACCCTTCGCCGCGAGCGAACGCGTGTGGACCGTGACGCTTTCGGTCAGCAGCCCGAAAATCTCGCGCTCGTGGACCGTCCGGCTCGCCATGTGCCAGTCGATGATCGCCGAGATCGTCGGCACGCGTGCCGTCTCGCCCGCCACCGGACGCACGATCGGTGCGCGCGGGATCGAAGGTTCGGCGATCGCGCATGTCGACCTGCCGCTGCGCGCGGTGCTGGTCGATGTACCGATGTCGATCGCCCAGCTGGCCAGCCTCACGCCCGGATCGGTCATCCCCGTTGCGGTCAATCGCAACGTTCCGCTGCTGATCGGCAATCTTACCATTGCGCATGGCTGTGTCGGTGAACTCGACGACCGTGTCGCGCTCGAACTCAATCAAACTTCCCTTTCGGAGTAACTCCTTATGGCTTCGCATGCAGATGGCTTCGGCCTCATCCAGGACATCGATGTCCGCCTCACCGTGGAACTCGGCCGCAAGTCGATGCGCCTGCGCGACGTGCTCGCGCTGGGCGAATCGAGCGTAATCGAGCTTGATCGCCTGACCGACGAACCGCTCGACATGTTCGTCAATGGCAAGCTGATCGCGCGCGGCGAAGTGGTCGCGCAGGGCAACCGTTTCGCGATCCGCGTGATCGAGATCGTCGGCGCGGGTTCGAACGAAGCCGCGGTCGAACGGCGCGCCCAGCCGATTACGGTCACCTCGACCGGTGCAGGCGAGGCGGCCTGATGCTCTGGTACGTCCTCAAGCTGCTGGTCCTGCTGCCGCTGATCGGTGTCATGATCTGGGGCAGCCTGAAACTGGCAAAGAAAATGCAGGGCCAGTTCGGCGCGCCGACAGGTGGCAGCAAGGCGGTGCGGATCGTCGAAAGCACGATGCTCTCGCCCACGCTGCGCCTCGCAGTGATCGAATTCCACGGACGGGAAATCCTCGTTTCGACCTCGCGCAACGGCCTCGTCCGACTGGCCGAGGCCCCGGCGCGGCCGGAAGCGCAGGACGTCGCCGCATGATCGCTCGTCTCGCCAAACTCGCCGCGGCGCTGGCTGCGCTGGCCTATCCCGCGCTCGTCCGCGCGCAGACCGGCGACGCCGCTGTGTCGGGCGCGCTCGACCGCGCTTTCGGCGAGATGGCGGGCGCCGGCGGCGAACCGCTGAGCCTGTCGCTCCAGCTGCTGCTGGTGATGGGCCTGCTGACCATCCTGCCCGCGCTGCTGTTGATGATGACCAGCTTCACCCGGATCATCGTGGTGCTGGCGATCCTGCGCCAGGCGCTGGGCCTACAGCAATCGCCGCCCAACCAGGTGCTGATCGGGATCAGCCTGTTCCTGTCGCTGTTCATCATGGCCCCGACGCTGGAAGCGGTGAACGAAAACGCCATCGCCCCCTATTCTGCAGGCGAGATCGGCGCCGAGGTCGCGATCGAGCGCGCCGGGGACCAGTTCCACGGCTTCATGATCCGCCAGACCCGCGAATACGACCTCGAAATGTTCGCCGATATCGCCGGGGCGGGGCAGTTCGCCAGCCCGCAGGACGTGCCCTTCTCGATCCTGCTGCCGGCCTTCGTCACCAGCGAACTCAAGACAGCCTTCCAGATCGGCTTCATGCTGTTCCTGCCCTTCCTCGTCATCGACCTCGTCGTCTCCAGCGTGCTGATGAGCCTCGGCATGATGATGATGAGCCCGATGATCGTTTCGCTGCCCTTCAAGCTGCTGCTGTTCGTCCTCGTCGACGGCTGGGCGCTGCTGATGGGCTCGCTCGCCTCAAGCTTCGGATAGATCTCATGGACGAAAGCGCCGTACTCCTTTCCATGGCCGACCGCATGTTGTGGATCGCCGCATTGGTTGCCGCCCCGATCCTGCTCGCGAGCCTCGCGATCGGTCTCGTGATCGGGCTGGTGCAGGCCGCGACGTCGGTCAACGAACAGACGCTGACCTTCGTCCCCAAGCTGGGAGCGGTGGCCTTCGTGCTGGTGATCCTGGGCGCCTCGATGATGGCGCTAGTGGGCGATTTCACGCAGGATATCTTCGCTGAAATTGCGGCGATCGGCGACTGAGGACCTTGCCGTGAACGGCCTCGATCTCGGCCTTGGTGCGCTGGAGCAGGACATGTGGCGCGTCGTCTTCCTGATGACCCGGCTGGGTGCCGCGCTGCTTGCCGCACCCTTCTTCGGCGCAACCTCGGTGCCGATGTCGGTGCGTGTCGCGATCACCGGCGCGCTGGCGATCTTCGTGTCCACCTGGATGCCGGCAGTCGAGACTCCCGAAGCCCTGCTCTCGCTCGAAGGATTGCTCGCGGTGGCGGGTGAGGTCATCATCGGGCTGGCGCTCGGCTTCGTGCTCCAGCTCGCCTTTGCCGCGCCGACCGTGGCCGCCGAACTGATCGGCGGCGGCATGGGTATGAGCATGGCGGTATCGCAGGATGCCATGGGCGGGGGGACCACCACCTCCTTCGGCCAGTATTTCGTGATCGTGCTGACGCTGATCTTCCTGGCGACCGGCGCGCATCTGCACTGGATTGCGCTGGTTACCGAAAGCTACAACGCCTTCCCGCCGGGGCAGACCTGGCTGGGGGCAGAGCGGTTCGCGGCGATCGCGGGTTTTGCCAGCTTCATGTTCGAAACCGCGCTGCGCATCGCGCTGCCGGTCACGGTGATCCTGTTGCTGGTGCAGGTGCTGACCGGCATCCTCAGCCGCTCGGCGCCGTCGCTCAACCTCTTCGCGCTCGGCCTGCCCGCTGGCGTGCTTGCCGGGCTGGCCGCGCTGATCATTTCCGCACCGCTGATCTACGACCAGTTCACCGGCCTCGTCGGCGACGCGCTCGACCAGACTGAAAGCGTGATCGCGCGATGAGCGAGACCGCCGGTGAAAAGACCTTTGCCCCAACCGAGAAGCGGCTGGCGGACGCGACCAAGAAGGGCGATGTGCTGCGTTCCAAGGACGCGGGTACGGCTGCCGTCATGCTGTTCGGCGGCGCGTGGCTGGCGATTGCGGGGCCATTGCTGCTCGAAGGGCTCGCGCAGCTGACACGCGAAGCCTTCCTGTTCGATGCGCGCGATATTCGCGATTTCAGCGTGGGGGGCCTGCTGATGCAGGGCCTGCTGCTGGGCGTGCCTGCAATCCTCACACTGGCGGTGCCTGTCATCCTCGTCACGCTGCTTTCGCAGCTGGGTTTTGGCCGCGGGCGCTGGGTGGCGGCCAATCTCAAGGCCAAGGGGCAGCGGATCAATCCCATGTCCGGCCTCAAGCGCATGTTCGGCCCGCAAGGGCTGGTCGAAATGGGCAAGGGCCTGCTCAAGGTCGCGCTGCTGGGCAGCATTGCGGCGTGGTGGTGGTGGACCAGCATGGAAACGGTCATCGGGCTGGGGCGGGGCAATCTGTCGGCCCAGCTGACCGCTGCCTGGCATGCCATCGTCTCGCTGATCTTCGCGCTGGGTGCCGGGCTGGTGGTGATCGCTTTCGTCGACCTGCCGATCCAGTGGCTGCGCCAGCAGAAGCGGCTGAAGATGAGCTATCAGGAGCTGCGCGACGAAAACAAGGAAACCGAAGGTTCGCCCGAAATGCGCGCCGCGCGGCGCCAGCGCCAGCGCGATATCGCCACCGGATCGGTTGCCGGGGCAATGCGCGAAGCACAGTTCGTAATCACCAACCCGACCCATTTCGCGGTCGCCATGACCTATGATCCGGACAAAGCCTCGGCCCCCATCGTCCTCGCCAAGGGGCGCGGCGACAAGGCGATGGCGATGAAGGAGCTGGCGCGCGAACTCGACCTGCCGACGCTCGAAATCCCGCAGTTGGCCCGCTCGGTTTATTACACCACGCGCGAACGGCAGATCATCTGCGAAGACCTGTATGGCGCGGTCGCCTCGGTGCTGGCCTATGTCTTCTCGCTCAAGCGCGGCGAAGCGCCGCCGCTCCCGGCAATCGAGGTGCCCGCCGCGCTGCGGTTCGACGCCGATGGCCGCGTGCCGGTTAATCCGCCGCACAATGCGCCGTTATCAGGGCGATGAGTATTTCCAGTTCCTCGATCGCCACCTCGCTCGGTATCGGCAGCGGCGTAGACATGACCGGTCTGGCCGAGCAATTGGCCGAGGCGCAGTTCGCCGGGCGCAACCAGCGGCTGGCCGACAAGTCGGAAACGCTCGAGCGCCGGATCTCGCTTGCGGGATCGATCCGCAGCAGCCTCTCCACCTTTGCCACGGCGCTCGGCGACCGGCTGCGGACCGGCGATCTCGCGCCCCTGCCGACGATCAGCAACACCGCGGTCGCTGCGGTTTCCACCCCGCTGGGGGCGGTGGGCAAGGGCAGCTATTCCCTCGAAGTCACCAAGCTGGCGAACAACCAAATCCTCACCGGGCCGACCTATGCCAGCGCAACCGATACGGTCGGGGCGGGCACGCTTACCATCCGTTTCGGCACGACGAGCAATGCGAGCTTTACCGAGAATACGGGCAAGACACCGCTGGCGATCGACATCGCCGCCGGAGCGACGCTGTCGCAGGTGGCCGCCGCGATCAACGGGAAGAACGCCGGCCTGAACGCCTATGTCGCACAGACCGATGCGGGCGCGCAGCTGGTGGTCAAGGGGGCCGACGGCGTGCAGAACGGCTTCACCATCGAAGCCACCGAAGACGGCGCTAATCCGGGGCTGTCGGCACTGGCCTGGCAGCCGGGCGACGACCCCGCGCGGCTGGTCAAGACCTCCGCCGATGCCGAATTCCTCCTCGACGGCCTTACCCGCCGCAGCGCGTCGAACACGATCGACAGCATTGCGCCGGGCCTGTCGCTGACGTTGACGGGCACCAATGTCGGCGCCCCGGCGACGATCGGCTTCAACAGCGCCACCAGCGCGATCTCCGGCATGATGCAGGACATTACCGGCGCGCTCAATGAGATCGCCGCCGAACTGAGCAGCGCGGTCGACCCGCTGACGGGTGAGCTTTCGCGCGACACTGGTGCGCGCGCGCTGCGCCGCGATCTGTCCGCACTCGGCTCCACCGTGATCATGCCCAATGCGGCGGAAGGCGCTCCGAAAACGCTGGCCGAACTGGGCCTGGCGATCGAGCGTGACGGCAGCTTCCGCTTCGACGAGGCCAAGCTGGTCGATGCGCTGGCGCGCGATGCCGCGGGCGTGGCCGCCATGTTTACCACCGGCATCAACGGCATCTATGCCACGATCGACCGGATGGCGCGTGCGAACAGCATGGCGAGCGATCCGGGAACGCTGGCCGGATCGGTGGCGCGCTACCAGTCGCAATCGGATCAGCTCACGCGCGATCTCGAAAAGCTCGCCGAACAGCAGGAAACCTTCCGTTCGAACATGGTCGCGCGCTTCGCCAAATCCGAAAGCCGGATTACCGCGTCGCAATCCACCCTGTCCTTCCTCCAGTCCCAGATCGATATCTGGAACAACCAGGGGAACTGACATGCTGGCCCGTGCCCGACCCGGCGATGCCTACCGGCAAAGCAATTTCGAAGCCCGGCTGATCGCCAGCGGGCGCGACGACCTCGTCTTGTTCTGCCTCGACGATCTGATCGACAATCTGGGCCTGCTCGAAATCGCCGAATCGCGCCACGACCGCGCCGCGCGCAGCCGCGTGCTGACGCGCTGCGTCACCGCGTTGACCGCTTTGGAGATCGGGATCGACCGCGAAGCCGAAATGGCCGACAGCCTGGCGCAATTCTACGGTGCGGCGAAAAGCATGCTGCTCGATTCGATCCGCGCCATCGATCTGGAGCAAATCGCGCAGTTACGCGGCGATCTGCGCGAAATTTCCGCTGCCTTCCGGGCTGCGAAACAGAGCACGATGCAGGCCTGACCGGCGTCACGCGCGATCTCCGAAACGGAGAACGTCGCAATCGCAAACCGCGCAGAGCAATTGTATCGTGGCCGCGGTCTCAACGGCTTCGCGCACCTTGTGCAACCCAAGCGAATGCCGAGACCCGCGCCAGTTGGGTCTGGCCGGATCGTGCGTTTGTTTCCTGGGACTTCCTGAATGTTGAAGGTTTTTGTGATCGACAGTGCCGCGGCGCGCAGGGCGCAAGTGTGCCGCCTGCTGATGGACTGCCGGATTCACTCAGAACCGTTCGAGACCGTGGCGGAATTTGCCGAACATATGCCCTCGCAGGGGCTGGTTCTGTACTGCGACGAGCGCGGCGATATGGCGCAATTGGTCGAGGCGCTGGACCAGCGTTCGTGGCTGCCGGTGATCGCCTATGCCCACAAGCCGGACATCCCGCGCGTCGTCCGGGCGATGCAGGCGGGAGCCGCCTCCTATGTCGGCTTTCCCATCGACCCGGCGGAGATCATGGCCGAATACGGCAAGCTGCAGGGCAGCTTCGCGGCCCGGCTCGCGCAGCGCAAGCGCGCCAGCGCGGCGCGCCGGCGGCTCGACATGCTCAGCAATCGCGAACGCCAGGTGCTCGGCTGCATGCTGGACTATGGCACGAGCAAGGAAATCGCGCGCTTTCTCGGTATCAGCCCGCGCACCGTCGAGGCGCATCGCGCCAATCTGATGGTTCGGCTCGACGTACGTACTGCGACGCAGGCTATCCGTGTGGCGGTGGAAGGCGGCGCTTGCGGAGCGGCGCAGGCCTTTGCAAGCCCATCGGGCCGCGGGGGCGAAAGAGGCAATAGTCCCGCCCCTGCTCCGGTCTTGCAATAGCCCGTCTTCCGATAGGCGAGTGCGACTGGCTTTAGCTGTCGACGTCGCTGGGTATGGTGCCCGAGGTCATGACCGAAACCAGCGCCCGGCCATAGGCCCCGAGCAGCGCCACCGCCGGATCGGCGGCAAAGAAATTGCCTTCCTCGACCTCGTCGACGATCTTCACCAGTCCCGAGGACGAGCCGATCGGCGAGCGGGATACGAGGATTCCGCAGAGCGGGCCGACAAGTTCCATGGCGGCGCAGATCTGCGCATCGACCTCGATCAGCTGGGTCAAGCGCTCGCGGCTGGCGCGGGGCGAGATGATCGGCGCGACTTCCTCGGGGGCTTCATCGAGAATATCGGCCAGGGCCAGGATCGCTTCGTTAGCGGCTCCGAACCCACCGACCGAACAGGCCTCGACAAAAGTCAGGATCCTGGTTTCCCAGAGTGACATTTCTTGCTTCCCCAACGGACAGCCCTGAAGAGGGCGCGACGCGGTGTCATTACACCTTCACTAAGACCCATGTCACCGGCTGGACCCCAAATTCCGCACCGATTTCGCGGCGGTAGCCATACACCGTTTAGCAATTGTTAATCGCTGGAGCGTTCGACAATGGCGAGTTGGAGCTTCGCCAGCGCGGATGATTTGAGCTGGTGAACACGCGGAACGCTGACATCGAGCACCGCGGCAATCTCGGTCAGGTTCAGCTCCTCGATGAAATGGAGCTTCACGATCAGCTGCAACCGCTCGGGGAGCTGCGCGATGGCTTCGGCCAGTGCCGTCCGGTCATCGGCTTCGAGCAGGCGCGCCTCGGCATCGGGCTCGGTCGAACCGAAGGCCGGATTGGAGTCCGAATAACAGTCCTCCAGATCCACGACCCGCGTCGCCAATTGTGTTCGCATATCGTGATATTCCCCCACTGAAACATGCAGTTCCTGCGCCATCTCCTCGGCCGAGGGATCGCGCCCCAAGGCGCTGCGCAGGCGGTCCATGGTCGCATCGATCCGGCGGCGCTGCGCTGCGGCACCGCGCGCATGCGGCGATTGCCCGCGCAACAGGTCGATCATCGCCCCGCGCACGCGCATCTTGGCATAGGCGGCAAAGCCGTCCTCGCCCGGCCGGTCATGGCGCTGCGCGCATTCGGTCAGCGCGATCATTCCCGCCTGGAGCAAATCGTCGACATCGACCGATGCGCCGCAACTGCCTTCGTAATACCAGGCCAGCTTGCGGACCATCGGCAGGAAGTTTCCGATCCGCTCGTTGATCTCGCTCGCATAGGCGCGCTGCGCTTTGAAATGGGAGTGGTCGTACTTCATGCCGCGAGGGCCTCCGTTTCATGGCCGAGTTGGGCGGGTTGTGCGGGCGCTTCGTCGCCGACCACCGCGATCACTTCGATCGGCTGGGCAGCGGGGAGTTCGTTGATCGACAGCACCAGGCAGTGCGGTGCGCGCAGCCGCAGCAGCGCGGTCAGCGCGCGGCGGGCGCGCGGCTGGACGATCAGCGCGGGCCGGGTTGCGGCGGGATCGCGCTGTGCCACGATGGTGGCGATACGCTCGCCGATCGAGCGGGCGAGGTCGGGTTCGATCACGATCTCGCCCGAAGCCGGGTCCTGCAGCCCGCCGACGACCATGTCCTCGAGCTGGGCGGCCAGCGTGATGACCGGCAATTTGGCATCGGGCGGGCAGGCTTCGGCGACGATCATCGCACCCAGATCGGCACGAACGATATCGATCAGGCGGTCGTGCTCGGTAGTCTGCTGCGCCGCGAGCGAAAGGCTCGAGAAGACCCGCAGCGAATGACGCAGCGAAATTCCGTCGGCGAGCAGCGCCTTGAGCAGCCGGGTCACCGCCGCGAGCGACAGCGGCTGCGGGGTGATGGTCTCGATCAGCTGGCCATGGCGGCCACGCAAATGGTCGATCAGGTCGCGGACCTGGTCGGGGCCGAGCAAATCCTGCGCCCTGACGGCGAGCAATTGGTGGATCTGCGTGGCGATGACGCTTTCGGGATCGACCGCGAGATAGCCCTCGGCCACCGCAAGGTCGCGCGAACCCGCGTCGATCCACAGCGCGGGACAGCCGAAGCTGGGGTCGATCGTCGCTTCGCCGGGGACCGCCTGCGAGTGCATGACATCGCCCGTATCGATGGCAAGCAGATGGTGCGGCTTGATCTTGCCGCCGCCGATCGCCGCGCCGCCCAGCGTGATCCGGTAACTGTCGGGATCGACTTCGAAACTGTCCTCGATCCGGAACTGCGGCACGATGAAGCCGAAGGTCTGGCACATCTGCTTGCGCAGCCCGGTCAACCGCGCGATCAGCGTGGCGCCGTGTTTCTCGTCGGTCAGGTGGATAAGGCCGTAGCCAAGCTGGATGGTCACAAGCGTCTGGTCGGTGACCTCGTCGATCGCGATATGCGCCGGATCGGGGATGACCACTGCCTCGGGAACGTTGAATTCCGCCTCTTCCCGCTTGCGCAGGCTGTGCCACAGCCAGAACGCCCCCGCCGCCAGCGGCAGGATGATCGATTGCGGCATCGCGGGAATGCAGCCGATGATGAACAGGATGCAGGCGACCGGCAGCCAGATCTTCGGATCGGACAATTGCCCGCTGATCTGGTCGGTCAGATTGCGCGCATCGGATACCCGGGTGACGATAACCGCGGCGGCGATCGACAGCAGCAGTGCCGGCACCGACGCGACCAGCGCATCGCCCACCGCCAGCGTGATGTAGAAGCTGGCTGCGTCGCCCGCCGAAAGATCGTGGGTGGACATGCCCAGCACCAGGCCCGCGATCACATTGATCAGCAGGATCAGCAGCGCGGCGACGGCATCACCCTTCACGAATTTGCTGGCACCATCCATCGAACCGTAGAAATCGGCCTCGGTGGCGATTTCGCGGCGGCGGGCCTTGGCTTCGTCGGCGGTGAGCAGCCCGGCGGCGAGATCGGCGTCGATCGCCATCTGCTTGCCGGGCAATGCATCCAGCGTGAAGCGGGCGGAGACTTCGGAGACGCGCCCCGCGCCCTTGGTGACGACCATCAGATTGATGATCATCAGGATCAGGAAGACGAAGATACCGACCGCGAAATTGCCGCCGATGAGGAAGGCGCCGAAGGCCTCGATCACCTTGCCTGCGGCAGCGCCGCCTTCATGCCCGTTGAGCAGCACGATCCGGGTCGATGCCACGTTGAGCGCGAGCCGCAGCAGCGTGGCGAACAGCAGGACCGAGGGGAAGGAGGAGAAATCGAGCGGTTTCTGCGCGTTCATCGCCGCCATCAGGACCGACACCGACAAGGCGATATTGAGCACGAAGAAGACGTCGAGCAGCATTGCCGGGATCGGCACGACCATCAGCAGGATAATCGTCAGGATGCCGATCGGCAGCGCGAGGCCGGGGTTGATGAAGCGGAGCGGGTTCACAGGCCGAACGCCCTGAACTTGCCATAGGCGGCGGCGATATGGTCATTCGCGCGGCCTGCGCCGGCGCCGCCTTCGCCAAAGGTCGTGCGCAGCGTGTCGGCCATCGATGGGCGCGGCCCCCCGGATCCGGGCAGGGGGGGCAGCGCCAGGCTGCCGCGGCTGGGCCGGCTGGTGCTGGCGGGCGCATGGGCGGCAAAGCGCGCCGGGTCGAATTCCACACGATTGCCGCCGGTGGGCATCGGCATGTCGCCATAAGCCCCCGCTACCTTGTCGCGCATCAGCGTCATGACTTCGCCGACCGAGCGCGGCGATCCGCCGCTATAGAAGATCGAGCGGTTGGCACGCGCGGCCTGCGGCATCAGCGCCGCGGCCGACTGGTCGGGATTGCTGCCCAGCGCGCCAAGGAATTTCTGCGCGCCGCCAAGCCCGAGGAAATGCGCGAGATAGAGCTCTGCCGGTTCGGCGTCGCGCCCCAGGCTGGAGCGCAGGCCAGCGGCGTTCTCGCGCGTCAGCTCCGCCGCCATCAGCGACGAGGCATCGGCATCGTAGCGCAGCGAGAGGAGTTGCTGGCGCGTGGCGGTATCGGCCACGCGTCCATTGGGCGCGATCGCCGCATCGGCCCAGTCCATGCCATGTTTGGCGCCATGCCGGTCGAGCGTGCGCAGCCAGGTGGAATCGATAAACTGATAGAGACCCGACGCGCTCGAGGTCTGGGCCTTGGCGCTGGGGTCGAGCCCGGATTCGAGCCGCGCCTGCGCCAGCAGGTAATCGAAATCGACACCCGTCCGCGTCGCGGCGCGGGCGATGGCACCCTGCACATCGGCATTCTGGACTGGACTGACTGTAGGCACGAAACCTCCGGGAATTGCGTTCCCGGTTGTTCAGCAAGGTCCGTGCCAAATTTCCTGGCTAGGAATTGGTGCCGCTATCAGGCGAGCGCGACACTGATGCCCTGGCGGGGCAGCGCGGCGTAGGGTTCGCTACTGCCGGCCAGTGCGCCGAGGCGGTTCTGGACATTGCTGGCGATCAGGTTGCGCAGGCGGCGGTTGATCTCGTTGAGGCGGCGCACCGCGTCGAGCACACCGAGGCATTCTTCATCCAGGCTTTCCTGCTCGACCACGTCCAGTTTGGCGCACAGGTCGAGCTTGCCATTGGTGCAGGCGACGATGCGATCGAGGTCGAGTGCGGCAAGCGCCTGCCGCTCACCCTGCAAAAGTGCGAGCATCTGTTGCAGGGTAGCCAGTGTCTGCTGTTTGCGGGTCATTTCCCGACCTTTCCGTACATGCCCGCAGCGATGATCGCATCGGCGATCTCGGTCGGGATCAGCGGGTAGGAATTGGTTTCCAGCGCCTTGCGAATATCGGCCACGCGGTCGTGGTCGACAGGGCCCTCGGGGCCGGCGGAAACGCGCGATGTCGCTATGGGGGCTTCGGCCTGGCGCGCTTCCGCAGCCACCTTCTGCGCGGGAGAAATCTTCCCTGCAGGGGTGATTGCTGCGCCTGGACGCACCACTGCTCCCGAGAATTCCGGCAATCCGACAATACGCATCGTTTCGCTCCATAAGCTGGTTGACCAACAGAACGGCGATCGATGCGCGGGTTTAACTCCCCGGCAATAATTTTGCCGCTTACGGCAAATCGATGCCGACCTGGCCTGGGCGGATCACCATGGCGCGCAGCGTTTCGGTGCGCTGTCCGGTGGCGCGGACCTTGATCCATTCACCCCGCGCGCCGTCCTCCACGGCAGACCCCTGCCGGGTGAGGGTGAACCCCTTGCCGCGCACGAGGATGCTGACGTTCTCGCCGCGCGAGACGATCGTTTCGCCATATTCGGGGGCGGCGTAGCGGCCGCTGCCTGAACCGCCATCGACCGCCACATAGATACGCCAGCCGGCAGTCGGACAGGCGATCTGGACCGAGCGCTGGTCGCGGCCGAACCATTGCAGGTCGAGCGGCGCCTGGCAGGCGGTCAGCCGCAGGCGGCGATCGACGGGCAGCTTGGCGCCCCCCGGCTGGCCGACATCGGCGCCGGTGAAATCGGTGACCGCGCGGTCGATGATCGACAGGTCCATCGGCGCTGCGGCGGCGGCGGCGCTCGCAAAAAGCGCGGCGGCGAGTGTTAGGGGCAATGTGTGACGCATGGTCGATCCTGACTCCGGTTCGCGAAACCACCCCCGGCATGGGGGTCTTTGCGGTTATGGAGCAAGGTTCGTGCCATCCGGCGCGGGGCGGAGGTAATCGACCGACACGAGGATGTCGTCGGAGCTGTTCGGCATGGCGATCAGCCGGGCGGCGACGCCCGCGGCCTCGGCTTCGGCCAGCAGACGCTCGCCCTCGGTCAGGGCCTCTTCACGCTGCCCGGGGGCATAGCCGATCGAAATCGTCGCCACCTGCCGCTCGTCGGTGACCGTGGCGCGCAGCCATTCCTGCACGCTTTCGCCCGGCGCGGGCTTGTGCAGCGCGAGCGCGGAGGACGTCACCGGCGCAGGTTCCGCGGCTTCGGTCTCGGCCTCGACCCCGGTCTCTTCCTGTGACGGCGGAGCGGGAGGCTCGCGCACCGCCTGCGCCGTGATCAGGAACAGGATCAGCGCGAGATCCGCGGTTACCGTCTGCCAGCCCGAAGCGGCGCGCAGGATCATGCCGCTTCGCGTTCGCTGTGCGGAGTGCCGCCGGCCACGCCGGTCTGGCGGATCCCGCGGGCGAGCCATTCGAGAACCGCATCGCGGTCGCGCTCTTCCTGCCGCGACTTGCGCGCAATCGCGCTGCCGAGCGGAGCAAAGAGGAAATTCGCGGCGAGGAGGCCGTACAGCGTGGTGACGACCGCCATGGCGATGGCGCCGACCAGGCCGGTATCCTGCGCTGCCGCGCCCTGCGCCTGGCCCAGCGCAATCAGCGTACCCGCCAGACCCAGCACCGGCGCCAGTTCCGCCGCACAGTCGAACACGCGCACCGCGGTCTGCGCATTGGCGAGCCGCGCTTCCTTGAACTTCTGGTGTTCGCCGTGAAGCGACTGGATCGAGCGCTGGCTGATGATCAGATCGGACAGGCTGTCGAATTCGCTATCGCCGAAATGATGCGGTTCGGCACGGATAAAGCCGTCATCGGCAATCTCGCGGATCTGCAGGGCCAGTTCGCTCTTGGCGCGCGCGACGTCGAACGCCCGTTCGAACAATCCGCGCAGTGCGGCGACGGCGATGCGGCTGTCCGCCACACCGCAACGCAGCAGCGTGGCGATGAGCGTGCCGACGAGGACGATGGCGATCGCTGCGGGATCGAACCAGGTTTCCAACATGGGGTAGCTACTCCTTGCCGACCGAGAACGGCGCGAACCGGGCAGGATTTATGCGGCAGCCGAACTTTGCCGCTTTCCGGCAAGACCTTGCCACATCCTGCCGGTTTCGCCTGCCGGGGCCCGGCAATCGGGTTTTGGCACGCCCCTTGCTGAACATCTCCCGTATATTTTTGCGGAGGCTCACATGAGCGAAGGTTTGTTCGGCATTCACGGGGCGGCACTGGAGATCCGGTCGCAGCGCATGGGTGTGCTCGGTTCGAATATCGCCAATGCGGCGACACCGGGATACAAGGCCCGCGACGTGGACTTTGCGGCCGCGCTGCAGGCACGCCTTGGCGGTGCGCAGGCCGACCGCGCGGCCGATGGCGCGATCCAGTACCGTATCCCGACCATGGCCAGCCTCGACGGCAACACCGTCGAGATGTCGACCGAACAGGCGGCCTTCGCCGAAAACGCGGTGGCCTATACCGCCACGCTCAACTTCCTGCGCGGACGGGTCGAAACCGTCACCCGCGCGATCCGGGGCGAATGACGATGGCGGGCCCCACATCCTTCTTCGAGGTTGGCCACCGCGCCATGTCCGCGCAGCTCGTGCGGATGAACACCGCGGCCTCCAACCTCGCCAATGCGGGTTCGGTCTCGGGCAGCGAGGAAGAAGCCTATCGCCCGATGCGCACGGTGTTCGAGCAGGAGCTCGACCGTGCTTCGGGGCTTTCTTCGGTCCGCGTCGGCGGGGTGGTGCGCGAAGATGTCGCGCCGATCCGCCGCCACGATCCGGGTCACCCGCTCGCCGACGAGAACGGCGATGTCTGGGAAGCTCCCGTCGATGAGAACGCCGAGATGGTCGAGATGCTCGAAGCCTCGCGCCAGTACCGCAACATGGTCGAGGCCATGTCGACCGCCAAGCAGCTCATGCTCGAAACGATGAGAATGAAATGACCACCATAACCACCCAGACGACCTCGCCGGTCGCTTCCACCACTTCCACATCCGGCCGCGGCATGGACGCGCTAGGGCAGGGCGATTTCCTGCGCCTGCTGACCGTCCAGATGCAGCAGCAGGATCCGTTCGATCCGGTCGATAACAAGGAAATGCTCGCCCAGATGGCGCAGTTCTCCTCGCTCGCCGGCGTGTCGGAAACCAATGCCATGCTCGAGCAGATCGCGGACAAGCTCGACCAGCTGATCGTCACCACCCAGTCCGCCACCGAAATCTGACCAGGGAGACATTCGATGTCCTTCTATACCTCACTCAACGGCATGAAGAATGCGCAGACCTCGCTCGGCGTGATCGCGCATAATATCTCCAACTCGGAGACTTACGGCTTCAAGCGCAGCCGCACCGAATTCTCCGAAATCGTCGCCGGTTCGGCGCTGACCAACCCGCGCATGATCCAGGGGATCGGCGCATCGGTGGAATCGATCACACAGAACTTCTCGCTCGGCCCGGTCGAACAGACCGGTTCGGCGCTCGATCTCGCGCTGACCGGCGACGGCTTCTTCACCATGCGCTCGCCCGCCGACGGCTCGACGCTCTATACCCGCGCAGGCTCGTTCACGATGACCGAGACCGGGCATATCGCCGACAGTGCGGGCAACCGGCTGCAGCTGTTCGCGGTCGATGCCAATGGCGCAGTGACCGGCAATGCGATCAGCGATGCCGCGGTCCCGCAGACCAATGCCGCGGGCGCCGAATTCGCCGGGGTTACCATCTCCAGCACGGGCGTGGTCCAGGCCTCCTATACCGACGGTTCGGTCGAGCCGGTCGGCGGGGTCGCGCTGGCCAACTTCATTTCGCCTACCGGCCTCAAGAAGGTCGGCTCGGCCAACTGGGAAGGTACCGGCCTGTCGGGTCCGGCAAGCTACGGCTCGCCCGGCTCGGGCGCCAATGGCTCGCTGCTCTCGGGCGCGCTCGAGCGTTCGAACGTCGACATCGCCGAGGAACTCGTCGGGCTGATTACCGCCCAGCGTAACTTCCAGGCGAATGCCAAGGCGATCGACACCGCGACCCAGATCTCGCAGACCGTCATCAACCTGCGGACCTGATCGCGATGGACCGCCTCATCCATACCGCGCTTTCGGGCATGCGGGCGTCGATGGACAGCCAGCGCGTCATCGCGAGCAATATGGCGAATGCCAACACGCTCGGGTTCCGTGCCGAAATGCTCGACCAGCGGGCCGTCACCATCGAGGGCCAGCCCAACGAGGCGCGCGCGATGCAGACCGCCCGCGTGCGCGGCGCGAATATGGCCGCAGGCGAAATCGTCCAGACCGGTCGCGATCTCGATATCGCGATGGCGACCGATGCCTTGATGGCGGTGCAGGCGACCGACGGGACCGAGGCCTATACAAGGCGCGGTGACCTGTCGGTTTCGGCCACCGGCCTGCTCGTCAATGGCGAGGGGCTGCCGGTGCTCGGCGATACCGGCCCGATCACCATTCCGCCGACCGGCTTTCCCGCGATCGCGCCCGACGGCACGATTACGCTGGCCGATCCCGCCACGCCCGACCAGCCACCCGCCGAAATCGGCCGGATCAAGCTGGCGGCGTGGCAGGGGTCACCGATCAGCAAGGGGCTCGACGGCCTCTTCCGAGTCGAAGGCGGCGGCATCCTGCCGACCGACGAGGCGGCCACCGTCACAGTCGGCGCGGTTGAAGGCTCCAATGTGAAAACCACCGAAGTGCTGGTCGAGATGATCGATGCCCAGCGCCTCTTCGCCATGCGTAGCAAGGTCATCGCGACCGCACGCGAAATCGACGAAAGCGGCGCGCAGCTCATGCGCCTCGGCTAATCAGGGAAAGGATAGACCATGCCCACTTCAGCCCTTCAGGTCGCCCGCACCGGGCTCGAGGCCCAGGATTCGCGCATGCGCGTCATCGCCAACAACCTCGCCAATGTCGGCACCACCGGCTTCAAGCGCGACCGCGCCAATTTCGCCACGCTCGCCTATCAGGATGCGCGGGTCGCGGGCCAGCGCTCGTCGGGCGAAACCGCCTATGCCACCGGGCTCAACCTCGGTACCGGTGTGGCGGTCCAGTCGACCAGCCAGATCATGACGCAGGGCGCGCTCAGCACCACCGGCAACGCCTATGACCTCGCGCTCGACGGCGACGGCTATTTCCAGGTCGAACTGCCCGGTGGCCGGATCGGCTATACCCGCGCAGGCAACTTCACCCAGTCCGCCGAAGGGCAGCTGGTCACCCAGCAGGGCTATGCCGTGCAGCCGGCGATCACCATCCCCGAAGGCGCGACCGCGGTCGCGGTATCGCCCGACGGCACCGTGTCCGCAGCGATCCCCGGCGAGGCCGAACCGGCCGAGCTCGGCCAGATCCAGGTGGCCCGCTTTACCAATCCCGCAGGACTGCAGGCGATCGGCGACAACTTCCTCGTCGAAACCGCTGCCAGCGGCGCTGCCGAACTGGCCCCGGGCGGCGAGAACGGCCGCGGCAATATCCGCCAGGGCATGCTCGAAGCCTCGAACGTCAATATCGTCGAGGAGCTGGTCGAGATGATCGAATGCCAGCGCGCCTATGAAATCAGCTCGAAGATGGTCTCCGCCGTCGACGAAATGCTGCGCAACGCCAACCAGACGCTGTGAGGACATTCGCCATGAAATCCGCTTTCTGTCTTGTCCCGCTGACACTCGCATTGGCTGCCTGCGGCGGCGGTTCCACGCGTCCCGAAGGGTTCGCTGCGGTCCTCCCGCCGGCACCCCAGGCCGCGCCGGCGCGCCATCACGACGGGGCCATCTATCAGGCCAGCCACGGCTATGCGCCGCTCTATTACGGCAACCGCGCAGCGCGGGTCGGCGACATCGTCACCATCGTGCTGGTCGAGCGGACGCAGACGTCCAAATCGACCAGCGGTTCGACCAAGCGCGATGGCAGTATCGGCCTGTCGCTACCCGAATTCGTCGGCGTCGACGACAGCGATCTTAATGCCTCGGGCCGCGCGTCGTTCAAGGGTTCGGGCGATGCCTCTCAGGCCAGTTCGATCCGGGCCGACCTGACCGTCACCATTGCCGAGGTCCGTCCCAACGGAACGGCATTGGTGCGCGGAGAAAAGGTCATGCAGCTGAGCCAGGGCGAGGAATGGGTGCAGCTTTCGGGCATCATCCGCCTGTCAGACATCGATCAGGACAACCGCATCCCGTCGATCCGCGTGGCCGATGCGCGGATTTCCTATTCGGGCGCCGGTTCGGTCCAGCGCGCCAGCCGCGAAGGCTGGCTGTCGCGCTTCTTCGGCACGATTTCGCCCTTCTGAGGATAGTCATCATGATCCGCCGTTTCGCTCTCTTCTTCGTCGCCCTGCTCGCGCTGCTGCCGGTTCCGGCAGCTGCCGAGCGCGTGCGCGATCTCGGCCAGTTCCAGTCGGTCCGTTCGAACCAGCTTACCGGCTATGGCATCGTCGTCGGGCTCGACGGGTCGGGCGATGACAATTTCGCCTATGCGACCCAGGCCATGCGCGGCGTGTCGGGCCGTCTCGGCCTGCAGCTTCCGCCGGGGGTCAATCCCGCGCTCAAGAATGCGGCGGCGGTGATCATCACTGCCGAACTGCCCGCCTTCGCCAAGCCCGGCCAGCGGATCGACGTGACCGTTTCGACCATGGGCAAGGCCAAGTCGCTGCGCGGCGGCGCACTGGTGATGACCCCGCTCTATGGGGCCGACGGACAGATCTACGCGATGGCGCAGGGCAACCTCGCGGTCGGCGGTCTGGGTGTATCGGGGCAGGACGGATCGAAGCTGACGGTCAATGTCCCGACCGTGGGCCGCATCGCCGACGGCGCGAGCGTCGAACAGGCAGTGGCGAGTAATTTCGATTTCACCGAAGTGCTGCGCTGGAACCTCTACCAGGCCGACTTCCTCACCATCTCGCGGGTGCGCGATGCGATCAACGCCGTCTATCCCGGCATGGCGCTGGTCGAGGATGGCGTCACGCTGGCGCTGATGCTGCCCCCGGGCGCCAACACGCGCGCGCAAATCATGGCCGATATCGAAATGCTCGATATCAACCCGGCCGAACGCGCGGCCAAGGTGGTGATCAACAGCCGGACCGGCACCATCGTCATCTCCAGCGCGGTACGGCTGGCGCCGGCGGCGATCAGCCACGGCAGCCTCGTGGTGCGGATCGACGAGAACCCGCTCGTGGTCCAGCCCGAACCGTTCACCCGCGGCCAGACCGCGCTCGAACCCGACAGCACGATCACCGCGCGCCAGGAGGGCAGCGTCGTGTCGCGCGTCGGCCCCGGTGCCTCGCTCGCCGAAGTGGTCGATGCGCTCAACGCGCTGGGGGCCAGCCCGGCCGATCTGGTCGCCATTCTCGAAGGCCTCAAGCAGGCCGGGTCGCTGACCGCGGAGCTCGTGATCATATGACGACTTACCCCATCAATCTGGCCGGTGCGAAACCGCTGCCCGAACGCGAAGCCTCCCCGATCCGCGAGGAATTGCGGCAGGCCGCGCAGCAGTTCGAAGCGATCCTGCTGCGGCAGATGCTGTCGAGCGCGCGCAGCACCGATTTCGGCGGCAACGACCTGTTCGGCGGCGAGGGCGAGGAAACCTTCCGCGAAATGCGCGATGCGCGCTTCGCCGAAGTCACGGCCGAATCCGGCCAGCTTGGCTTCGCCCATGCGATCGAACAGCAATTGGCGCACTTCCTCCCGCAGGGTGAGCGCTGATGGCCTCCGATCTCCTCTCTATCGCCGCCAGCGGCGCACGCGCGGCGCGCGGAGCGCTCGACGTTACCGCGCAGAACATCGCCAATGCGTCGAGCGACGGCTATGTCCGGCGCAGCCTGCGGATCGAGGAAGTCTCGGCCTCGGGCGGGGCGGGGCGGATCGGCGATATCTCGCTGTCGGGTGCGCGTGTCGCGGAAATCCGCCGCAATGCCGATGCCTTCCTCCAGGGCGAAGTGCGCCGCACCTCGGGCGATCTCGCGCGCGCCAATGTCGAACTGACGGGCCTGAGCAATATGGAAAGCGCGCTCGAACAATCGGGCGTGTTCACCTCGATCGTCGAATTCGAAGCCGCACTCCAGCAGCTTGCCGGCGATCCGGTCGATCCCTCGCGGCGTGCCGCAGTGGTCGCCGAAGCCTCGACGCTGGCAAACAAGTTCAACATCACCGCCTCTGGCTTCGATGCGGTGGGCGATGGCCTGCGCTTCGATGCCGAAGCGCAGATATCCGATGCCAACATCATCGGCGGCGAACTGGCACGGGTAAACCTGCGGCTGACGCGTGCCGGCAGCGGCAGCAGCGACCGCGCGGCACTGCTCGACCAGCGCGACCAGTTGCTCGAACGCCTGTCGGGCTTCACCGCGCTCACGACGAGTTTCGCCGCAGACGGAACCGTCGCGGTTTCGCTGGGCACCAATCCCCCACGCAATTTCGTCCAGGGCGGTAATGCGGGGACCTTGTCTTCGGCCACGGCTGCCGACGGAACGCTCAGTTTCGCAGTCGACGGCCAGGCGGTGAGCCCGGGTTCGGGCAGCCTCGCGGGCGCATCGCTCGCGCTGACCGAACTGGCGGCGGTCCGCACCCGTCTCGATACGGTCGCGGCGACCATCGCCGATGCGGTGAACAATGCACAGGCCGCGGGCGTCGCGCTCGACGGCACGCAGGGCCAACCGATCTTCTCCGGCAATACCGCCGGAACGCTGCGCGTCGTCATGAGCGAGGGCCGCGGTCTGGCGACGGCGCCCGCAGGGGCGGGGGCCTCCAGCCGCGATGATGCCAATCTCAACGCGCTGCGCCAGTCGCTGGCCGCGCTCGATCCGGCGCAGGAGCTCAGCGGGATCCTGTTCGACGTGTCGAGCAAGGTCGCGGGGCGCAATGTCACGCAGAGCGCGCTCGAAACGATCGCGTCTTCCGCGCGCATCTCGCTCGAACAGCAATCGGGCGTCGATCTCGACTCCGAAGCCGCCAATCTGATCCGCTTCCAGCAGGCCTTCCAGGCCTCGGGGCGGGCGATGCAGGCGGCCAGCGATATCTTCGACACTCTCCTGGGGATCGGGCGATGATCAATCTCAGCACCGGGGCGTTCTACGAACGCAGCACCCGCCAGATCGGCAGCCTGCGCGCGCAGGCCGAAACGCTGCAGCAGCAGATCGGGACGGGCGAACGGCTCGAACGCTCGTCGGACGATCCGGTGGCCGCGGCGCGGTTGCGGATGCTCGCGCGTACCGAACGCATTACCAGCGTCGACACGCGCAATTCGGAGCTCGCCGAGGCCGATCTCGCGCTTACCGACCAGACGCTCAGCTCGATTGCCGATATCGTCATGCGGGTGCGCGAACTGGCCGTGCAGGCGACAGTGAGCACGCTCAACGATGACCAGCGCGCCGCCATCGGCGTGGAAGTGGCGAGCCTGCGCGAAAACCTCGTGCTGCTCGGCAATAGCCGCAACATCACGGGGCACGCGCTCTTCGGGGGGCAGGCCGCGGGCCAGGCCTATGTCGACAATGGCAGCGGCAATGGCGTGCAGTTTGTCGGCACCGCCGGCGTCACGCCGCTCGAAATCGGCGAAGGGCAATCGGTGGTCCCCGGATTGACCGGGCCGGAAGTCTTCCAGTTCGACGCCGCCTCCGGGCCGACCGATCTGTTCGCAGTGCTCGATGGCCTCGCGATTGCGCTGGCAGGCGGCGGCCAGGCGGCAGCCGATGCCAGTTCGGCGGCGCTCGCCGATCTCGACCGGGGGCTTGAAAAGGTGACCACGGCGCAGACCGTCGTCGGCTCGCGGCTCAACTGGATCGACCTCATGACCGAGCGCCGCGAAATCAACACCGAACGCATTGCCGACGAACGCACGAGCGTCGGCGGCGCGGATATCGCGGTCACCATGAGCCGGCTGCAGGAAACGCTGACGGTTCTCGAGGCCACCCAGGCCAGCTTCGTGCGCCTCGCCAATCTCTCGCTGTTCTCAATGCTGCGCTGATCGCGCCTTCGGAAGGAATTTTTCAAATGTACGCGATTATCGGCATCGTTGTTCTGCTCGTCATGGTGTTTGGCGGCTTCATGCTCAGCGGCGGCGCGCTCGGCCCGGTGATGGCCGCCATGCCCTATGAAATGCTGATCATCGGCGGCGCCGCGATCGGCGCGATGGTCGCGGGCAATTCGCTCGATGGGCTGAAAGCGATCGGCCGTGCTTTCGGGAAGATCTTCAAGGGGCCCCAGCACGACAAGCAGGACCATATCGATGCGATCGCCCTGACAACGCAGTTGATGCGCATGCTCAAGAACGATGGGCCCGTGGCGCTCGAAAGCCATCTCGAAGAACCGGAAAATTCCACCGTGTTCAGCGCCTATCCCAACCTGCTCAAGAACACCGCGCTCGTTGCGCTGATCTGCGATACGCTGACGCTGCTGGTGGTATCTTCCGGCACGCTGGAAACGCATGCGGTCGAAGAGGTCATGGACAATGCGATGAAGACGCATTTCCACGAATTGCGCGAACCGCAGCACAATCTCGAAACGCTGTCGGATGCGCTCCCCGCGCTGGGCATCGTCGCGGCGGTGCTGGGCGTGGTAAAAACCATGGGCTCGATCGACAAGCCGCCTGAAATCCTCGGCAAGATGATCGGCGCGGCGCTGGTCGGGACCTTTCTCGGCGTGCTGCTTGCCTATGGCATCGTCGGCCCCCTTGCCGGCCGGCTCAAGCAGGTGCTCGAGCAGGACGAACAGATCTTCCACGCGGTCAAGCAGGTGATCATCGCCTCGCTCTACGGCCATCCGCAGCCGCTGGTGGTGGAAAGCGCGCGGTCGGGTCTGGGCCATACGGTGCGGCCGGGGCTGAACGAACTCCTCGACGCGCTGCGGGGTAGGTAGGATGGCCAGCTCCGCCGCGGGTCGCAACGATCCGGCTCCGATCATCGTCAAGAAGGTGACCGTCGTCGAGGCGGGACACCATGGCGGCGCATGGAAGGTCGCCTATGCCGATTTCGTCACCGCGATGATGGCGTTCTTCCTCCTCCTCTGGCTGCTCGGTGCAACCACCGAGGACCAGCGCAAGGGGCTGGCGGACTATTTCACTCCGACGCTGGTGAAGACCAAGGAACAAAGCGCGGGCGCCGACGGCGTGTTGGGCGGTTCGTCGCTGGTGGATGTCGATAACTACCCGCATGCCGCGGGGCAGACGGGGACCCAGACGCTGACCGTTCCGCGCGATGCGACGGGCGGGCCCAAGGAAGGCGCGGCGAGCATCAAGCGTATCCAGCAGCGCGTGACCGAAGCGGTCGCCGACCGCGAACGGCTCAAGCGGCTGATGCGCCAGGTGCGGATGATCAACACCACCACCGGCATCCGGATCGACCTGGTCGATGATGCCGATTTCTCGATGTTTTCGCTCGGCACGACGGTGCTCACCACCGATGCGCGCGACCTGCTCGATCTCGTCGCCGAAGCGATCGCGCCCGAAGGCGGCAAGATCACCGTGCGCGGCCATACCGATGCGCTCAAATATCGCGATCCGACGCGGGTCAACAATTGGTCGCTGTCGGCCGGGCGCGCGGAAACGACGCGGCAGGATCTCATCCGCCACGGGATTGCGCGCGAGCGCTTCCGCCGGATCGAAGGCGTTGCGGATACCGAACCGCTGATCGCGGGCGACCCCACCGATCCGCGCAACCGCCGGATCTCGATCTCGCTGGAGAACTAGCTGCCCGCTTCCGTCTCGCAGGATGGGTCGCGGGCATAGGCGCGGCAGAATACCTCGACTGCGCCGGCGATCCGCTCGCGATTGCGCTGCGGGTCGGCGGGCGCGCCGAAGCGGCGTTCGAGATCGCCCATTCCCTTGCACATGCCGGCGAACTGTTCGGCGGCGAGCGCGGGGTCGGCGACATCGACTTCCCCCGCTTCGTGCATCGCGGCGATCAGCGCCGCGAAAGATTCCTTCATGCGATGCGGGCCGGCCTCGAGGAAGGCTGCGCCAACCGCGGGGTCATGCTCGGTCTCAGCCGCGATGCGCCGTTCGAACTGGACCATCTTGGGCCGCGATGTGAACGCGACCATGGCCTCGCCCACCGCGGTCAGCCGATCGCGCAGACTGCCCGAGGCGACTTCGGGGACTTGCAGGCTGCCCCGGATCTGTTCGCATTCGACCTCGACCGCCGCCGCGAACAGCGCGCGCTTGTCGCCGAACCGGTTGTAGATCGTGACTTTCGAAACGCCCGCATCGGCCGCGATCTGCTCGATCGAACTGGCGGCAAACCCGTGCTCGAAGAAGCTGGCGGCCGCAGCGGCCAGGATCGCCTCGCGTTTGGCCTCGTCGGCCGGACGCCCGGTGCGCTTCGGTTCGTTACTTGACAATCTGAACGCCTCCGTTCAATTGAACGTCTTCGTTCAATAATGGACGAATGGTCAGGCGAAGGCAAGCGAACGTGCTCTGGATCGCGATCAGGATGCTCACCGGAGATGCCCAGAAGTTCTATGGGCTGGTCTTCGGTATCGCTTTCTCGACGCTGCTGATCACCCAGCAGCTGACCATTTTCGTCAATCTTATCGAGCGCGGCGCCAGCGGCGTCTACAATGTCTCCAGCGCCGATATCTGGGTCATGGACCCGGTCAGCCGGACCACCGACGTCGCTTACGCCATGCCCTCCACCGCGCTCGACAAGGTGCGCAGCGTGCCCGGGGTGGGCTGGGCAGTGCCGCATATCCGCGCGCAGGCGAGCGTACGCACCAAGGATGGCGATCTCGAAGGGGTCGCGGTAATCGGGGTCGACGATGCCACGTTGATCGGCCTGCCCAAGCGCATGATCGAAGGCTCGCCCGCTGTCCTGTCGCAGCCCGACAGCGTCATCATCGACGATGTCGGCACCACTCGCATGTTCCCCGGCCAGTCGCCGATCGGCGAGCGGCTCGAACTCAACGATCAGCGCGCGGTGATCCGCGGAATTGCCGATGCCACGCCCAGCTTCACCAGCACGGTGGTGCTCTATACCAAATACAGCCAGGCGCTGAATTACGTCCCCGGAACGCGCAATCGCCTGTCCTTTGTGCTGGTGGGCGCCGAAGATCCGCGGCAGGCCAAAGCCCTGTCCGAACGGATCGAACGCGAAACCGGGCTGAAAGCGCAGACGCGCGACGAATTCGCGCAGGACGGGATCGACTTCATCATCGAGAATACGGGCATCCCGCTCAATTTCGGCATCACCGTCCTGCTTGGCTTCATCGTCGGCGTGGCCATTGTCGGGCTGACCTTCAGCCTGTTCATCCGGGACAATATCAAGCAGTTCGGCGCGCTCAAGGCGATCGGGGTGACCAACCGCAAGATCCGCCGGATGGTGGCGGTACAGGCGGGGCTGGTCGGGCTGATCGGCTATGGGCTGGGCGTGCTCGGTACGGTGTTCTTCATCTGGGGCTTTTCCGCCAATCCGACCTTCAAGGGGTTCTATATTCCCTGGCAGATCCCGCTGATCAGCATGGTCGCGGTGTTCCTGATCCTTGCGCTGACCGGCTGGCTGGCGCTGCGCAATGTGCTGCGCACCGAACCCGCTTCGGTGTTCCGCTGATGGGTACGATCTTGGACACCAGCGCCATCGGCGGCTGCAAGCCCGACGCGGCAATCTGCACGCGCGGCGTCACGCGCGATTTCCAGGCGGGACAGCAGACGATTACCGTGCTGCACGGCATCGATCTCGATATCCGCGCGGGCGAGCTGACTTTCCTGGTGGGGGAGAGCGGGTCGGGCAAGACGACGCTGATCTCGATCATGTGCGGCATTCTATGGCCGACGCTGGGCGAAGTGAAGGTCTTCGGCACCGACATTTACGAACTCGACGACACCGCGCTCGTCGAATTTCGCCTGCAAAACATCGGCTTCATCTTCCAGCAGTACAATCTCATCCCCTCGATCGATGCCGCCAGCAACGCGGCCGTCCCGCTGATCGCGCAGGGAATGGACCGGCTGGAGGCGCGGGGACGGGCGGTAGCCATGCTCGAGAAGCTCAACATCGGCGATCAGGCGGACAAGCTGCCGCGCCAGCTTTCGGGCGGCCAGCAGCAGCGCGTCGCGATCGCCCGCGCGCTGGTGCACGAACCGCGGCTGGTGGTGTGCGACGAACCCACCGCCGCGCTCGATGCCTCTTCGGGGCGCCGGGTGATGGACCTGCTGCGCGAAGTCGCCGTCGCGCCCGATCGCGCCTGCATCATCGTCACCCACGACAACCGCATTTTCGACCTCGCCGACCGCATCCTCGTGCTCGAAGACGGGCGGATCACCCATGACGGCAGCGATATGCCCGAAGGACACTGACATGGCTCTCGACTGGAACAACCTCAGCTTCTCGCGTCAGACCCTGCCCGTAATCGCGCTCGTCGGTCTGGTTGCCGCGGTGATCTTCATCCTGATCGGCCTGCCCGACCGCGAGCTGTCCGAACCCGGCCGCGAACCGCCGCATGCACCGGCGAACCTCGCCGCCGAGGCCCGTGTCGCAGGCGCCGGGGTGGTCGAGCCGTCGAGCGAAACCATCCAGATCGGCTCGGCGCTGTCGGGACTGATCACCGGGCTGCTGGTCGAGCCGGGTGACCGCGTCGAAGAAGGCGACGTGCTGTTCACGGTCGACGACCGGGCGGTCCGCGCGCAATTGCGCGAAGCCAATGCCGCGATTGCCGAAGCCCGCGCGGCGATTTCCGAAGCGCAAAGCGCGCGCGCGACCGCCGCGCGCCAGCTTGCGCTGTATCGCAATGTCGAGGATCCCGCCGCGGTCAGCCGCGCCGAAGTGATCCGCGCAGAGGGCGAGGCGGCGTCGGCCAATGAACGCGCCCGGCTGGCGCAGGCACGCCTGCAGGCCGCGCAGGCGCGTGCGGGTTCGGCGCAGACCGAAATCGCGCGGCTGACGGTCCGGGCACCGATCGCGGGCGAAATCCTCGCGGTGAATATCCGCAAGGGCGAATATGTAAGCACGATGGGCGGGGGCGGCTCGCAGCCCTTTATCGAAATGGGCCAGACCCAGCCGCTGCATGTGCGCATCGACATCGATGAAGAACAGGCCCCGCGGCTCCAGCTTGGCGCCCCTGCCACGGTCAGCCCGCGCGGCGCTGCGGACCGGCAGGTCGAGGCCAGCTTCGTCCGCGCCGAACCGCGGGTGGTGCCCAAGCGCTCGCTCACCAACAGCGCGGCCGAACGCGTCGATGTCCGCGTGTTGCAAGTGATCTACGAATTGCCGGAGGCGGACGGCCTGTTCCGCGTCGGCCAGCAGGTCGATGCCTATATCGCCGCGCGGGGAGCCGAAGAATGAAACCCCGCGCGCTCCTGACGGCCGCGAGTGCGCTGTCGCTGGCCGCCTGCGTGGGCGGGCCGCCGCCCGAAGTCGCGACCCCCGTTCCGGTCCTGCCCGACAACTTCCTGTTCGCTCCCGAGGCGCCTGTCGGCACTGCGCTGGCCCAGCTTTTACCCGTCGGCGATCCCGCCTTCGATACGCTGGCGGCGCAGGCGCTCGCGTCGTCTCCCACGCTCGCCAAAGCCGCAGCCCGCGTCGAGCAGGCCCGCGCCGGGGCCGACCGCGCGGGGGCCGAGCGCCTGCCCGCCGTGGGCGTAGAAGCTTCGGTTACCGGTACGCGGACCAATCCCAATTCCTTCGGCGGCAGCCTGCCGACCGGGGTGAGTTTGGACACCGAACGCGTGTCCTATGCGGCGAATCTGACCACGCGCTGGGATCTCGACCTGTTCGGGCGGCTGCGCGCGCAGGAGCGCGCCGCACTGGCACGGGTCGATGCCGCCGATGCGAGCGCACGCGCGGTGCGCAGCGCGCTGCTGGCGGAAATTGCCGCCACGGTGATCGACTGGCGCACGCTGCAGGCGCGCGAGGCGGAAGTGCGCAACGATCTGGGCTCGGCAGAGGAACTGGCGCGGCTCGCCGGTGTGCGCGAGCGCGCGGGCATTGCGCCCGGTTTTGACCGCGTGCGTGCCGAGAGCTCCTCCGCCAGGTCGCGGAGCCGCCTTGCCGCGCTGGAAAGCGAACGCGCGCGGCTGCTGGGCCGGCTGGTGACACTGACCGCACAGGGCGGGGCGCAGGTCCGTAGCGCGCTGGAGCTGGGTGAGCCTGGCAGCGATGTGCCCGCACCGCCCGCCAGCTTGCCTTCCGCCTTGCTCGCCAATCGGCCCGATGTGCTTGCCGCCGCAGCCACACTGGTGGCGGAGGATGCCGAACTGGCCGCCACCGCGCGCCGCCGTTTTCCGGTGTTCGACCTGTCGGGCGCGATCGGCCTGCTCGCCTTCGGTATCGGTGATGTGTTCGACAGCGAATCGGTCGTCGGCTCGCTGGCCGCGACGATCGCCGGTCCCTTGCTCGACTTCGGGCGGGTGCAGGCCGAGATCGACGGCGCTGCGGCGGAAAAGCGTTTGGCCTTCGAAAGCTATCGCGGCGCGGTCTATACGGCCTTGGGCGATGCCGAGGCGGGGTACGGGCTGGTCGCGGCAGCCGATGGCGAAGCCGCTGCGGTGGCGCAGGAAGCGGCGAATCTGCAACGCGCCGCGCGTCTCGCCAATACCCGCTACGAAGCCGGGCTCGCCGATTTCCTGACAGTGCTCGAGGCGCGGCGCGCCGCCGATGCCAGCGGCGAGCGTGCGGCGGCAGCGCAGGGCCGGGCGCAGCGGGCGCGGGTGGTGCTGTGGCAGGCGCTCGGCGGCAGCGAACTACCCTGATGCCACCGCGCTAGATCGTCGCCCCGCCATCGACAACTATGGTTTGCCCGGTGGTCCACCGGGCGGCGGGCGAGGACAGGTAGACCGCGGCGCCGGCAATATCGCCCGGCTCCCCAATCCGGCGCATCGGCAATGCCTTTTCGGTCGCGGCCAATGCCTGCGGATTTTCCCATAGCGCCTTGGCAAAATCGGTTTTGACCAGCCCCGGCGCGATGCCGTTGACGCGGATGCCGTGCTTGCCGTTCTCGGCGGCGTAATTGCGCACCAGCTGGAAGTCGGCCGCCTTGGAGATGCAATAGGCACCGATCTCGGTCGAGGCGCGCAAGCCGCCGATCGAACTGATGATCACGATCGCCCCGTCGCCCTTCTCGCGCATATGGGGCAGCGCAAGCTGGATCAGCCAGTGGTTCGACAGGACATTGTTGTCGAGAATCTTGCGGAACTGCTCGTCGGCGATCCCGTCCATCGACCCGTAATAGGGATTGCTCGCGGCATTGCAGACGAGGATATCGACCGGGCCGAGCTGGGCGGCGGTCTGCACGAACAAATCCTCGAGCTGTGCCTTTTCCGAAATGCTGGCTGCGATCGCGACGGCGCTGCCATCGCCATGCGCGGCGTTGATTTCGGCGGCGACCGCCTCGCAGGCATCCTGCTTGCGGCTCGAGATCACCACGCGCGCGCCCTGCGCCGCGAGGCCCTCGGCAATGGCGCGGCCGATCCCGCGGCTCGATCCGGTGACGATGGCGACTTTCCCGGTCAGGTCGAATGGCGACATGGTGGTTTCCTTTGTGAGCAATGGGAAGGGCCCGAAGCTTGCGCCCCGGGCCCTTCGTGACTGGTGGTTGCCGGGGCCGCCTAGAAGCGGGTCCGGATACCAAGGCGGTAGTTGCGGCCGATGGCATTGCCGATGAACGGGTTGTAGCCCAGCGGCAGCTGCGCCTCGGCCGGCTCGGCATCGGTGAAGTTGTCGACCGATGCCTGCATCTGCACATCCGCACCTGCAAGCTGGAGGTCGTAGGTGACCGAGAAATCGTGCTGCGTGTACGAGCCGCTCTCGACACCGAAGTTGGTCCCCACACCGCCGGCCGTGCTGAAGCAGGGATCGCGGGTAAGGCAGCGATCGTCGGTCACGCCGTCGATATGCTGGACCGAATAGCGCGCATTGAAATCGCCGAAACCAAGCCGGACGAACGCATTGGCGCGCCATTCGGGCACCGTGTTCGGATCGCGGAAGTAATTGCCGAAACCGACCGCATCATAGGCCGGCTGGACGTTGACATCCTGCACGATGAAATCGTCGAAGCTGTAATCGAGATTCCACACCGCATTGGCGCCGAAGCCCAGCTCGGCATTGTCGCCCAGCGGGAATTCCGCATCGAAGGCGAAATCGAGACCGGCGATCTTGACGTCCGGACCATTGACGAAATCGGTCCGCACGCGGCTGATGTCGATCCCCAGCGTGGTCCCCTGGATGCACTGATTGTTGGAGAAGGTAACCAGATTGACCAGCGGGCTCGAACAGTCGACCTCTTCCTGACCAGTGGTCTGGAAATTGCCCACATAGCTCGCGATCGCATTGCCCGGCGTGATCGTGATGCGGTCTTTTAGATCGATCGACCAGTAGTCGACCGAGAGGGTCAGATCGCCGCCGCCGACCGGCGCCGAGAAGATTGCGCCGATGTTGTAGGTGAAGGCGGTTTCCGGATCGAGATCGGTCGGATTGCCGTAGATGTCCTTCGACTTGTAATTGCCGCCTGCCGCAGTGAAGCCTTCGAGTGCGGTGACGAAGTTGGGCGACACGTTCGATGCCAGCGGGCCGCGGAAGGTGGTCCCCACCGATCCGCGCAGGGTCAACCAGTCGGTCACCTCGAAGCGCGCCGAACCCTTCGGATTGATCGTCGAACCGATCGGGCTGCCGTAATCCTCGAAGCGGACGGCCGCCGACAGTTCGAGCCGGTCGGTGATCGGCGCGTTTACTTCGGCGAAGAACGCATAGACGTCCTGCTTGAGCTTCACCGGGCGCGAACCGCCGAGGAAGATGAACGGGCCGACCCCTTCGGTGGTGGTGCCGACACAGCTCTGGTCACCCTCGACGAAGCACGGATTGATGTCGAGATTCGATTCCGGGATGATCGGATCGCTGGAATAGCGCGTGTCGCGGAACTGGGTGCCGACGGCGAAGGCCAGCGGACCGCCGCCCAGCTGGATTCCGGTTTCGCCCGCGAGGACCATGTCGAACACGAATTGCGATTCCTGTTCGCGGGTGCCGTTGGGTACCTGCAGCCAGCCGACCAGCTCCTGGCTGTTCTCGTTACCCGGGACGTAGAACGGATTGTCGATGTTGAACGTCCCGTTGCCGGGGCCGGCATTGGCAAAGGGATTGAACCACAGGCAGCCATTCTCGCCCGCTGTGGTCCCGGTACAATCGGGACCGCCGAAGCCGTTCAGCGCGGCCTGCAGGCGCGAGCCGATGATGCCGGGCGCATAGGCTTCACGATCCGATTCCCAGAACGTGCCATCCACGTTCAAAGTGAGCGTATCGCTGAGCGCGAATTCGAAGCCGCCGCTGAAGCGGAAGGCATCGTTGACCGCACCACCGGTGCCAGCACCGCGATCCGGGTCGAGCGGATTGCCGAGAAAGCCGAACGGGCGATAGAGCACGTTGGTGACGGCGACGATCGGGGCCGTAGGCGAGCTCTGCGGCAACCCGACCTGGTCGAGGAAGGCCGCCACCCCGGGGTTCGCGGGCGAGGTCGTGAACGCGCTGACGAAGCCCGACCCGCGCGGCCCCTGCGTCGGCGGGAATGCCGGCGAATAGTTGAGCGAGGTAAGCTCGCTGCGCGAATAGAGCGCGTCGGCCTGGAAGCGGATCGTATCGCTGAGGTCGATCGTGAGTTCGCCGAAGACCTGATAGCGGTCTTCGTCCTCGGTAATGTTGTCGAACGGGACATAGGTGAAATAGCAGCGACCGATGTCGACCGTCCCGCCGAGGTCTTCGCACCCGACGTCGGGCCGGACCTGCGTGTTCACCGTGCCGGTGCCGGTATCGAAATAGCTGACCGCGAACAGCCCTGGTGTAGCCAGCGCCGAATAGGCCGAGGGATTGGTCTCGTAGCCGACATTGGCGAAGTCGCGCTCGATCGAGCCCAATTCGCTGCGGTGTTGCCAGCCTGCGCCAATCACGAAATTGGCGGAATCGGCGAACTCGAACCCGGCCAGCGCGCTGAGGCTGTAATTGTTGTCCGAACCGTCGATGAAATTGTAATCGCCCTGCAGTTCGAAGCCGGTGAAGGTCGAGCGGGTGATGAAGTTCGCCACGCCGGCGATCGCATCCGAACCATAGGTCGACCCGGCACCGTCCTTGAGCAGTTCGATCCGTTCGAGCGCGAACAGCGGCATCAGCTGCGTATCGACGAACCCGGCGCCCGGCGTCAGGATCGTGCGCTTACCGTTGAGCAGCACCAGCGTGCGCTGCGGGCCGAGGCCGCGCAAATTGAGCGAACCGACGCCCTGGAAGCCCTGCGCGTCGGTGGAGAACTGGTTGGTGTCGCCCAGCGAGGCGCCGACCGAGGGCAGTTCCTTGATGAATTCGAGCGGGCTGTCGACGCCCTGCTCGGCCAGATCGTCGGCGGTAAAGACGTCCACCGGCAGCGCCGCATCCTCGGGCGTGCCGCGGATATAGGAGCCCGTCACGATAATGCGGTTGTCGTTCTGGTTCGCCGCTCCGGCGGTTTCGACCTCCGCCTGGGCGAGGGCAGGGCCCGCCGACAGAGCCGAAATCGCAAGTGCGCCGAGCGCGCAACTGTGGCGTAAAGTGAATCTGGTCATTGGTCTCTCCCTCGGGGGTACGTCTTTTGTCCGCGTACCTTCCAATCGAAATTCAATGCCCTCTTTTCCTTTATGTCAAGGGATAGGGGTAAATATTAGGAAATCTGTCGCGCGCGCTCGTACCGCTTTTTCGAAATTGCTCAATGATATCGGTGCCGTAGCGGAAACCGGAAAATCCATTGTTTTCCAGCCTCGTCAGACTCTTAGGTGGCATACATGCAAAAGGGGCCCGGCATCGTGTGATGCCGGGCCCCTTCTTGTCGTGATGAACGCGGTTTAGAAGCCTGCGCGCACCGTGATCCCGTAGGTCCGCGGTTCGGCGAGGAAGGCCGAATAGGTCTGCTGCGGTGCCACGAACGGCGTGTTGAACGCGACCTGGGTGTAATCGACGTCGAACAGATTGTTCGCCCACAGCTCGACACCCCAGCGACGGTCCGGCCCGGTGATCCCGATACGACCGTTCACGATCGTATAGGCATCCTGTTCTTTGCCATGCAGCAGGTCCGACCCGGTATTGTAATCGTCGGTCGTGCGGGCATTGATGAAGAACAGGCCCGAGAGACCCGAATTGCCGATCGGCGGGGTCCAGCTCAGCGACGCGGTGGCGGTCACTTCGGGGGCGTTCGACAGATTGTCGCCCGGAAGCAGCCGCAGCGCGGGATCGAGCGGCGACCCATTGTCCTGGCCCACGAGATTGTCCTCGTAGCTGGTGTCCGCATAGGTGACGCCCATGGTCATGGTCAGGTCGCGGATCGGGCTGAGCGAAGCCTCGAACTCGAAACCCTGGGCGATGACGCCCGGGGCCACGTTGTCCGCGGCGCAGGCGCCGGTGGTGCCATCCGCATCGCGGTCGGCCCCGCCAAGGTCGCTGTCGCAGCCATTGATGTTCTGCACCAGGAAGACCGAACCGTTGAACGTGTTCAGCTGGAAGTTCGAGAACTCCTGGCGGAACCCGGCAATGCTGAAGCCCCAGTCGCGGGCGGCATATTTCACGCCCACTTCGAAGGCATCGACGGTTTCGGCGTCGAACTGCAGCGCGGTCGGGTTGAGCGTGGCGGCATCGAAAGCCACCGGCACGGCAAGCGCCGACCGATCGAGGTTGAAGCCGCCAGCCTTGTAGCCCTTCGAGAAGGAGCCATAGACCAACCAGTCGGGATCGGGCTTCCAGCTGAGGATGGCCGTGCCGGTGAATTCGTCTTCGTCACGCGTATCGGCCAGCGTCACACCGTCCAGCTCGGCGGTCGAATTGCCCTGGCAGGACAGCGAGATCAGGCCGCCTGCGAGCCCGCCAAGCGGAGCAAGGTCGGCCACACCGTCACCGTCGGTATCGACCGAAGGTACGAGCAACGGGTTGAGGATCGCACGGCTCTGCGGGCAGAACACGTTGTCATTGCTGAATGCGGCGCGGAAATCCTTGGTTTCGTTGGTGTAACGAAGGCCAAGCGTCAGATCGACCGTGTCGGTGACATGCACGATATTATGCGTGAAGACAGCGAAGTTCTCGCTCGTCTGGTTGTACCGATCGCCCGTGCTGCCGATGTCGCGGACCTGCGCAAGATTGTTCATTCCCGCGATGATCAGCGGCGTCGCCGCACCGAACGCGCCCGCGCCGCCATTGGCACCCGTCAGTGCAGCGACATTGGCGCCAAGGCAATTGTCTGCCGACGGATTGGCCAGCGCCGGATTGATCGCCAGCACGATACGGCAATTGGCGAAGGTACCGTAATCATTGCCGAAGCGCAGATTGTCGCGCGTTTCCAGCTTCTCATTGGCGTAATAGGCGCCGACGAGCCAATCGAGCGTATCGTTGAAGGCCGTGCCGTTCAGGCGCAGCTCCTGCGTGAAGGTCTTGAATTCACGTGCGCCGGCATCGGGTCCGGGGGCGCGATACAACAGGTCGACCTGCGTGTAGTCGGTGTCCGAGGCCTGCGTGTTCGAATACTGGCGATAGCCGGTGATCGAAGTCAGCGTGACATCGCCGAAGTCCCAATTGACCTCGCCCGAAATACCCCAGTCCTCGGTTTCGCCCTGATAGGTCCGGCCCGGAGTGACGTAGATATCGCGGTTGAACGTCGACTGCGTCAGCGCGCGCGGATCCTGGCCCAGACCCAGAAGGATCGGAACGATCGGATTGTCGGTGCTGGTCAGTGCGGGCCCGCCATTGGGACGCGCGAAGGAATCGAGCCCGGGCGATACGCGCGCGAGCGGTGCGAATTCGGGCTGGACGAAGGTCGCGGCGCAGCAGGCCTCGTCCTTCTTCGAATAGTCGCCGACGAGGCGAATGCTGAGATCGCTGGTCGGTTCGAACAGCAGCTGGCCGCGCACCAGATAGCGGTCGCGGTCGTTGATCCGCACATCGTTGACGACATCGTTGTAGAAACCGTCGCGCTCGAAATAGACGCCGTCGATCCGCGCCGCGACCGTATCGCCGAGCGGTGCGTTGATCCCGCCCTCGACCTTGATCGCGTCGTAATTGCCATAGGTGAAGGCGCCGTAGCCCGAGAATTCGAACTCGGGCGGGGCGGTGTAGATGTTGATCAGGCCAGCCGAGGAATTGCGGCCGCCCAGCGTGCCCTGCGGCCCGCGGAGGATTTCGACCCGGTCGAGCGGGCCGAGTTCGGACAAGGCGTTACCCGAGCGCGAGCGATAAACGCCGTCGACGAAGACTGCGACCGAGCTTTCGAGGCCGGGGTTGTCGCCGACCGTACCAATGCCACGAATACGCGCGGAGCCATTGGCTTCGTTACCGGTCGAAGAGACCAGCAGCGACGGGGCCACCTGGTTGAGGTCGCGAATGTCGGAGACGCCCGATTTCTCGAGCATTTCGCCGGATACCGCGGAGACCGCCACCGGGACATCGGACAGCGCCTGGTCGCGGCCCTGCGCGCGGACGATGATGACATTGCCGCTATCGATATCGGCATTGTCGATTAGGTCCGCTTCTTCGGAACTTGCGGTCGTCGTATCCTGCGCCTGAGCAATGGCCGGGGTGAGGGCCAGTGCGCAGGCGAGCGCGCCGAAGGCGCATTGGTGGCGTAAACCGAACTGTCTCATATTTTCTCCTCTCACCGGACCCGGCCCCTGCCGCGCCCATTTATGTTTTTTTCGTTTCAAACCCGCCATCCGCGCGCTGTCAAGACGCAGCGGACGAACGACTTGCCCGTTCGACGGATTTGCATACCGGCGTTTCTAAATTGTCGCAGATTCCTGGTTAATCAGGCGAACTTTCCGCTGCCTCCCGCGGCCGACCGCAGATGGGCGCTGACCGGCAGGTCATAGCGCTCCAGCCCCGCCACCACTGTGTCCAGGCCGATCGTCTCCGCCCAGAACATCGGCCCGCCGGTATAGAGCGGCCAGCCATAGCCGTTGATCCACACGACATCGATGTCGCTGGCGCGCTGCGCCATGCCTTCTTCGAGGATCTTCGCGCCCTCGTTGACCATCGGATAGAGCAGCCGCTCGCGGATTTCGTCCTTCGAGATGTCACGCTGTTCCTTGCCTTCGCGCGCGGCGAAATCGGCAATGATCTGCTTGACCTCGTCCGACGGGGTGCGGTTGCGCGCCTCGTCGTAATCGTAAAAGCCCTTGCCGTTCTTCTGCCCGAAGCGGCCCGCCGCGCACAGCGCTTCGCGGATCGTGGTGACCTTGCTCGGGTCGCGGTGCCAGCCGATGTCGATCCCCGCGAGATCGCCCATCTGGAACGGCCCCATGGGAAAGCCGAAATCGAGCAGGACGTCATCGACGTCCCAGTAATTGGCGCCTTCCATGATCAGCGCATTGGCCTGTTCCTGCCGTTTCGACAGCATGCGGTTGCCGATGAAGCCCGGGCACACGCCCGACACCGCGGCGACCTTGCCGATCTTCTTGGCCAGCTTCATCACCGTGGCGAGCACATCGTGCCGGGTTTCCTTGCCGCGCACGACCTCGAGCAGCTTCATGATGTTTGCGGGCGAGAAGAAATGCAGGCCGACCACATAGCCCGGCCGCTGGGTCGCGGTGGCGATCTCGTCGACATCGAGATAGCTGGTGTTCGACGCCAGGATCGCGCCCTGCTTCACCACGCTGTCGAGCTTGGCGAAGACCTCTTTCTTGACCTCCATGTTCTCGAACACGGCTTCGATCACGAGGTCGCAATCGGCGAGGTCGTCATAGGACAGCGTCGGGGTCAGCAGGCCCATCGCCTGTTCGACCTGCTCGCCGGTCATGCGGCCCTTTTTGGCGGTGTTTTCGTAATTCTTGCGCATCACGCCGGTACCGCGGTCGAGCGCGTCCTGCGCCATCTCGAGTATGGTTACCGGGATGCCCGCAGACAGGAAATTCATCGCGATCCCGCCGCCCATCGTGCCCGCGCCGATCACGCCGACCTTCTTGATCGGGATCAGCGGGGTGTCCTTGGGCACGTCGTCGATCTTGTTCGCCGCGCGTTCGGCGAAGAAATAATGGCGCATGGCGGCGCTTTGCGTGCCGCTCATCAGCTCCATGAACAGCTCGCGCTCTTTCTTGACGCCGTCCTCATAGGGCAGTTCGCCCGCCGCCTTGACCGCGGCGATCGCGGCATTGGGGGCATCGAAGCCGCGGATCTTGCGCGCCTGCGACGCGCGGAAGCGATCGAACAGGTCGGGATCGCGCACGCCGTCTTCATTGGCCTTGCCTTCCGACGAACGCGGGACCGGCAGGCCAATCTTCGACTTGGCGAAGGCGATCGCATCGGCTTCGAGGCTGTCCGCGCCGACCAGCGCATCCACCAGTCCGATCGCTTCGGCTTTCTTGGCCGGGATCGGATTGCCGCCCACTACCAGCGGCAGCGCCGCTTCGGCGCCGACCAGCCGGGGCAGGCGCTGGGTGCCTGCGGCGCCGGGGATCAGGCCGAGCTTGACTTCGGGCAGGCCGAGCTTCGCGCTCGGCACGGCGACACGGTAGTGGCAGGCCAGTGCGACTTCGCAGCCGCCCCCCAGTGCAGTGCCGTGGATCGCCGCAACCACCGGCTTGTCGCTGGCTTCCATCGCGTCGAGCGTTTCGGGCAGATTGGGCCCGACCGGCGGCTTGCCGAATTCGGTGATGTCGGCGCCGGCAAAGAAGGTCTGCCCGTCGCAGCGGATCACCACGGCCTCGACGGCGTCGTCCGACAGCGCTTCCTCGATCGCGTCCTTCAGTCCGGCGCGGACGGCCTGGCCCAGCGCGTTGACCGGCGGATTGTCGGAAATGACGACCAGGACATTGTCATGTCGTTCGGTGCGGATGGGGGAGGTCATGGGGTTCTCCTCAGGCGTGGGTTTGGGTGAGGGCGGAATAGATCAGCGTCTTGAGCTGCCGCCGGATGGGATAGGTCGACGAGGGGTAGACCTGCGTCATGAAAACCATGGTGATACGTTCCACCGGATCGACGAAGAAGGCGGTCGAATGCGCGCCGCCCCAGTAGAATTCGCCGAGGCTGGACGGCATCAGCGTCTTTGCCGGATCGATCACCATCGCAAAGCCAAGGCCGAAACCGGTGCCGGCATTGTTGGCCTCGGAAAACAGGCTGCTCGACATTTCGGTAAGGTCGGCATTGCCCGGCAGGTGGTTGGTCCGCATCAGCCGCAGGGTCTTGGGGCTGATGATACGCGCGCCGTCCAGTTCGCCGCCATTGAGCAGCATGGTCGCGAAACGGTGGTAATCGGCAATGGTGCTGATCAGCCCGCCGCCACCGCTGTCGAACGTGCCCGCCCGGTTGAGCTTGCTGGTCGCGCCGGCATTGATCATCTTGGGCGCCTGCCCGGGGCGATAGGCATAGGCATCGACCAGCCGCTCGCTCTGCCCCTCGGCAACACCGAAATGCGTATCTGTCATGCCCAGCGGGCCGAAGATGTGCTTGGCGAAATAGTCGCCCAGCCGCATGGCGCTGATCCGTTCGACCGCGATGCCGAGGACATCGGTCGACACCGAATAATTCCACCCTTCGCCGGGGGCGAATTCGAGCGGGAGCTTGGCCAGTTTCGCAATGAAGCCGTCGCTGTCGAGATGGTCGCGGGCGAAGTCGAAATTATGCTCGCGGTAGACCGCATCGATATTGTTGCGGTTCTGCAATCCGTAGGTGAAGCCCGACATATGCGTCAGCAGGTCGACGAAGCGCATGGCATGTGTGGGCGTGCCGGGCGCGAAGGGGATCGACCCGCCGCCGCCGGCATAGACCGCGAGGTCGGCGAATTCGGGGAACACCTTGGTGACCGGTTCCTCGAGCGCGACGAGGCCCTGTTCGACCAGCTGCATGAAGGCAACCGAGGTGACCGGCTTGGTCATGCTGGCGATGCGGAACAGCGCATCGTCGCGCAGTTCGCGCTGGTCGTCGCCCATCACGCCAAGCCTGGTGTAATGCACCGGCTTCCCGTCGCGCGCGACCAGCAGCTGCGCATTGGGCAAGCGGCCATTGTCGATATAGGTCTTGGTCAGGAAGGGCGCGATTCGGCCCAGCCTGTCGGCGTCGAAACCCAGCGCCCCGGCATCTGCCAGATCGAACATCCTGCTCTCCTCTCCGCGCATACCTATGCTTCGGTTTCGCACGAATAGCGAATTCATCTGTTCTTGCCACCCTCATACCTTAACTTCGAAGGCGGCTTGCGTGGCAGGGGCAAGCGGGGTTAGACCGATGCGAGAGAGAAAAGAGTCGCCCGTGGAGGCGAGAATCGAGGGGGAGTGCAATGAGCGATCTCGCGCGCGCGATCGGGTTCGTGCCGCCGGCTGACTGGCCGGCAAGGACCAGGGCCGAATGTCACGACTACCTCACCGCTCCGGGTGCCCGGTTCGAAATGGATACGGTCGACATCCGCGGCGTCCCCACACGGGTATGGAAGAACGCGCCGGCCAACCTGCGGCAGGTCGCCATGGTGGGCCGCGCGCATGGCGAGCGCCTGTTCGCGATCTACGAGGACGAGCGGGTCACTTATGACGCGTGGTTCCGCGCGGTTGCGCATCTGGCGGGCGAATTGCGCGCCCGCGGGGTGGAGAAGGGCGATCGTGTCGCGCTGGCGATGCGCAATCTGCCCGAATGGCCGGTGGCCTTTTTCGCCGCGACGACGATCGGGGCGATCTGCGTGCCGCTCAATGCCTGGTGGACCGGACCCGAACTCGCCTTCGGTCTGGCCAATTCGGGGGCCAAGCTGCTGGTGTGCGATGCCGAGCGCTGGGACCGGATTGCACCGCACCGGGCCGAATTGCCCGATCTGGCGACGGTACTGGTGTCACGTAGCGATGCCGCGCCCGATGGGGCGGAGCGGCTCGAGGATGTCCTCGGCACGCCGCATGATTACGCCTCGCTGCCGCAGGCCGAACTGCCCGAGGCCGAAATCGAGCCCGAGGACGAGGCGACGATTTTCTACACCAGCGGGACCACCGGCCAGCCCAAGGGCGCATTGGGCACGCATCGCAATCTGTGCACCAATATCCTGTCGAGCGGCTACAATGGCGCGATGGCCGCCTTGCGGCGCGGTGAGGAACTGCCCGCACCGGTGCAGAAGGTCGGCCTGACGGTCATCCCGCTGTTCCACGTCACTGCCTGTTCGGCGGGGCTGATGGGCTACGTCGCGGCGGGTCACACGATGGTGTTCATGCACAAATGGGACCCGGTGAAGGCCTTCCAGCTGATCGAGCGCGAGCAGGTCAATCTGACGGGCGGCGTGCCGACCATCGCCTGGCAATTGCTCGAACATCCCGAGCGCGCGAATTACGATCTCTCCAGCCTCGAGGCGATTGCCTATGGCGGGGCGCCCGCCGCGCCCGAGCTGGTGCGCAAGATCCACGAGGTCTTCGGCGCGCTGCCCGGCAATGGCTGGGGCATGACCGAGACCATGGCGACGGTCACCGGCCATTCGTCCGAAGATTATCTCAACCGGCCCGACAGCTGCGGCCCCCCGGTGGGGGTGGCCGACCTCAAAATCGTGGGCGACGACGGCGAGACCGAGCTGCCCGTGGGCGAAGTGGGCGAATTGTGGGCGCGCGGGCCGATGGTGGTGAAAGGCTATTGGAACCGCCCCGAGGCGACCGCGGAAACCTTCGTCGACGGCTGGGTCCGCACCGGCGATCTCGCCAAGCTCGACGAGGAAGGCTGGTGCTATATCGTCGACCGGGCCAAGGACATGATCATCCGCGGCGGCGAGAACATCTATTCGTCGGAAATCGAGAACGTGCTCTACGACCACCCGGCGGTGACTGACGCGGCGCTGATCGGACTCGCGCATCCCACTCTGGGCGAAGAACCAGCAGCCGTCGTCCACCTCGCCCCCGGAATGTCCGCCACCGAAGACGAATTGCGCGAATGGGTCGCGGCGCGGCTGGCCAAGTTCAAGGTGCCCGTGCGCGTGGTGTTCGTCGAGGACACGCTGCCGCGCAATGCCAATGGCAAGATCCTCAAGAAGGATCTCGGGACGTTCTTCGCATGAGCCGCCCGTCAGCGACCCGCAAGTTCGGCGAAAAGCGCGAGGCGATCGTCCATGCCGCCGCAGTGCTGATCAACGAGGTCGGGGTGCAGGCAACCACGCTGGCCGAAGTCGCGCGTGCGATCGGTCTCAACGCCACCAGCGTGACCTATTATTTCCCGCGCAAGGAACAGCTGGTCGTTGCGGTCTACGACCAGACGCTGTCGCTGATGGAGGAGATGGCGAGCGAGGCGCTGGCGCAGCCCGATCCGGCGGCGCGATTGCGCCATCTGATCGGTGCGCATGTCGCGCTGCGGAAGCGGATCCGCGCGGGCGAACGCGGGCTGACCGTCGCGCTGTCCGAAATCCGCACGCTCGATCCCGAAGTGCAGGATCCGCTGATGGCGCATTACCTGCGCGTGGTCGATCTGGTGCGCCGTTTCTTCGGCGAATGGCAGGATAGCGACGAGCGTGCGGTATTTTCGGCGCGCGCGCATATCCTGCTCGAGGCGGTGATGTGGTGGCCGGTGTGGTCGCTGCGCTATTCGGTGCTCGACTTTCCGCGCATCGAGGAACGCCTGTTCGATGTGCTCGCCAACGGCTTGCCCGCGCAGCAGGGGACCTTCGCGCCGCAGCCGCTGGCGGGCAACTGGCGCACCCCCGAAGGGGACGAGACCAACCAGAATGAGGCGTTCCTGCGCGCCGCGACGGTGACCATCAACGAGCGCGGCTATCGCGGCGCCTCGGTCAATCGCATCGCCGAAAGCCTTAATGTCACCAAGGGCAGTTTCTACCACCACCACGAAGCCAAGGACGACCTCGTGCTCGCCTGCTTCCAGCAGAGCTATGACCGCATGTCGTCGGTGCAGATGGCGGGGCAGGCGATCGAAGCCGATTACTGGACCCGCCTGACCAGCGTGCTGGCCGAGCTGGTCGATGTGCAGTTCTTCGACCGCACCCCGCTATTGCGCACCACCGCGCTGCAGGCGCTCGATGCCGGGCAAAAAGTCGATGTGGTCACCCGCTCGAACCGGCTGGCACGGCGGTTTGCGGGGATGCTGATCGACGGTATTGCCGACGGTTCGGTGCGCGCGATCGATCCGCTGATTGCGGGGCAGGTGATGATGTCGACGGTCAATTCGGCCTATGAGGCGCGGCACTGGGCGGCGCGGTTCGAGCGGCCCGAACAGGCGATCGCGACCTATTTGTCGGTCATGTCGGCGGGAATGCTGGCGCCGTCACGCTAGGCTGCGCGGTTCGCGCACGCGCCAGATCATCAGCGCCAGGCTGGCGATCAGCGAGGCAAAGGCCGCGACAATCAAGGGCGCATAGCCCAGCGCCGCGATGCTGAGCCCGACAAGCACCGGCCCGATCGAGGACACCCCACCCTCGACCGTGGTGGTCAGCGCCAGCCGCATCGGAATATCCTCATGCTCGCCGAATTCGAGCACCAGCGTCACCGCGGCCATCATCCAGCCGGAAAAGCCGAACCCCAGCGCGGCGAAGCTGGCGTAGAGCAGCCAGCCATCACCGAACACCATCAGCGCCATGCCCACGATGCTGCAGGTCAGCGCGCCGAGATAGACCGCGCGAAAGCCGACCCGGTCACCCAGCGCGCCCCAGACTAGGTTGGATAGGGTATCGGCGGCAAGGAAGGCGAGGCTGAGCGAACCGATCAGCGCCCCGTCGAGCCCCAGCCGGTCGCCCACATACAGCGTCCAGAACGGCAGCCCGACCCGGGCGATCGCCGCGAGCCCGTGCGCGACGAGGAAGGCGCGGAAATCGCGGTGCTGGAGCAGTTCGCCGAACTGCCCGATCCGCTCGCGCCATGGCAATACCGGGCGTAGCCGCGGCGCATCGGGTTCGCGAATGCCCAGCCGCAGCACGACGAGCCCGATCGAGGTCAGGATGAAGGCCAGCAGGAAGGTCGTGGCATAGCCATTGCCGAGCCATTCCTGTTCGATGAAATAATGCCCCGCGACCCATGCGAGCCCGGCGGCGATCAACCCGCCGGCCATGTTGCGGATCCCCTGGAGCCGCCCACGCCGGTCGAGCGGGATGAGCTTGGCCATCAGCATCTGGAACGCCACCCGCTGCGCGCCGCTGAAGAATCCCAGCAGGAGGAACGCGGCCAGCGTGACGACCAGCAGCGCCGTGCCTTCGAGCATCCATGCGGCGAGGGCGAGCACCAGCACCATGACGCGCATCATGGAACCGACGGTGATCGCATAGGGCAGGATGCGCTTGCGGCTTTCGACCTTGGCGCCCGACAGAATCGGCGACACCGTACCGCCCAATTGCAGCAGCGCGGTGCCGAGGCCGACCGCTGCGGCGCTGCCGGTCAGCAAATAGAGATAGGCGGGGATGATCGTGGGCGCATAGATCAGCCGGAAGCCGGTCATCCCGAACACGCCATGCGTCAGATTGGTCGCGTAATTGCGCCGGAGGTTGTCCTCCATGAAAGCACGATGGCGCCCCCAGACATCCGTGTCCGGGAGCGCCTCCGTTGTTTCGCCTGAAGGGGCGAAGGTCTTGCTCAATAGCTACCCAGCTTGGCGAACCGGTCCTTGAGGTAGCTCGTCGAACCCCAGCTTGCCTCGAGCACGCGCGCGCGTTTGACGTAGAAGCCGATGTCGTATTCATCGGTCATGCCGATGCCGCCGTGCAGCTGGATGCCCTGGTTGCTGATCACGTGCAGCACGCGATTGGCCTCGGCCTTGGCAACCGTGGCCGCGCGGGCCACGCCAAAGCCGCCATCGACCGCCTGCAGCCCTGCTTCCACCGCCGAGCGCATCTGCGCGAGATCGGCGAACAGATCGGCCATCCGGTGCTGGAGCGACTGGAAGGTGGCGAGCACCTGGTTGAACTGCACGCGCTGCTTCAGATAATCGAGCGTGGTGTCGAACACCTGCTGCGCCATGCCGAGCATTTCGGCAGCCGCCAGCACGCGCGCCCGGTCGAGCACATCGTCGAGCAGCGTATCGCCGCCGCCTTCGAGTTTTTCCGCTGCGGCGCCGTCGAACGCGACATCGGCATGGCTGCGCTGGTCGGTCAGTTTGCGCGTGGTCAGCGTGACGCCGTCACCCTTTTCGACTAGGTAGAGCCCGTCCTTGGCCGCGACCACGAACAGGTCGGCGCCATGCGCTTCGTGGACGAACGCCTTCTTGCCCGACAGCTTGCCGCCCGACACGCTGGTTTCGATCGCGGAAGGATCGTGGTGCGCGCCTTCATCGACCGCGAGCGTCGCCACGGTTTCGCCGCTGGCGAGCTTGGGCAGCCATTTGGCCTTCTGTTCGTCGCTGCCGCCAAGGATGATCGCGCTCGCGGCGATCGTCGTTGCGACCAGCGGGCTGGCGGTCAGCGTCTTGCCCAGTTCCTCGACCACGAGCCCGGCCGACATGAAGCCGAAGTCGGAGCCGCCCTGCGCTTCGGGGATGATCACCCCGGCCCAGCCCATTTCCGCCATCGTGGCATAGGCGTCGGTATTATAGGCCTGCGGTTCGCCGGCCGCACGGACCTTGCGAAATTCGGCCACCGGGCTTTCATTGGTCGCCCAGTCGCGCGCCATGTCGCGCAGCATTTCCTGTTCTTCGTTGAGAACTGCCATTGTCTGTGCTCCCCTCTCTTACTGGTGATCGAGCATGCCGAGCACACGCTTGGCGATGATGTTGTTCTGGATTTCGGTCGAGCCGCCGTAAATCGTGGTGGCCTTGCCGAAGAGCCAGCCGCGCACGGCTTCGAGTTCACCCTTGGTGAATTCGTCGCCTTCCCAGCCGAGCCCCTGCAGGCCGCGGATCTCGATCAGCAACTCGCTGCGTTCCTGGCTCAGCTTGGTGCCGAGTTTCTTGAGCACCGAGCTGATTTCGGACACGCCGCCCTGCGCCTTGCTTTCCTCCACCGCGCGGCGCGCGGTGAGCAGGAAGCTGTTCCAGCGGATTTCGAAATCGGCGATCCGGTCGCGCAGGACCTTGTCGGCCAGTTCGCCCTGGGCGTCGGTTTCGCCGTATTTCTTGGCGATGTCGCCAAGGCTCTGGCCCATCATGCTGGCGAGGCGTCCGCCACCCGAAATATTGGTCCGCTCGTGCTGGAGCAGGCGCTTGCCGATGGTCCAGCCCTGGCCTTCCTCGCCGACGAGGTTTTCCTTCGGCACCTTCACATCGGTGAAGAAGGTCTCGCAGAACGGGCTGGTGCCGCTGATCATGGTGATCGGGCGCACTTCCACGCCGGGGGCATCCATGTCGATCAGCATGAAGCTGATGCCGCGGTGCTTGTCGCTCTTGTCGGTGCGGACGATGGCGAAGCACTTGTCCGCCCACTGGCCGCCACTGGTCCAGGTCTTCTGGCCATTGACGATGTAATGATCGCCCTTGTCCTCGGCGAAGGTTTGCAGATTGGCGAGATCGGACCCTGCATTGGGTTCGCTATAGCCCTGGCACCAGCGGATCTCGCCGCGGCAAATCGGCGGGATATGCTCCTGCTTCTGCTTCTCGCTGCCATATTCGAGCAGCGTCGGGCCGAACATCATCACGCCCATGCCGCCGATCGGGTTGTAGGCGCCGGCCTTGGCGAATTCCTGGTCGACGATCTTCGCCTGCGCCTTGGTCAGGCCGCCGCCGCCATATTCCTTGGGCCAGGTCGGGGTGCCCCAGCCGCGTTCGCCCACCGCTTCGCGCCATTTGGTCTGCGCAGGGGTTTCGTCGGTCGGTCCGTCGACCCCGGCCAGCGCATTGGCGCTGCCCTTAAGCTCGTCGGTGAAATGGGCGGCGAGGAATTGCTGCACTTCGGTGCGAAACGCCTCCTCGTCAGCGTGGACATCGGGTTCTAGCTGGGTTGCCATCGGCCTCTCCTTTTCTTGTGTCATCCTACCGGGCAGGGCCGCCCAGCGGGGTATTGCTTTGCACCTGGTCGCGCGCTTCGGCTTCGCGAGCACGCAGGATTTCGACATTGCGCTCGTGGCGGGCGCGGCTGATCGGATAGAACAGCAGGATCAGCGCGCCGACAATCCACAGGCAAAGGATTGTGGGAATGTAAAGGACAAGCAGCCTGTCCACCAGCCCTTCGGCGATCGTCGCCGGGTCGGCGCGCTCGGGAAAGTCCGCCGCTGCCAGCAACCAGCCGGCAAAGAACAGGCCGAGCGCGGTGGAGCATTGCTGCATGAAGCTGGATGCGGCGAAGAATGTGCCCGCAGTATGCTTGCCGGTTTCGATCGCGCTGTCCTCGACCACATCGGCCAGCATGGCGCTGGTGTTGATCAGGCTGATCGCGATCATCGCCATATAGATCGCCCCGATGGTGAACAGGACGGGCACCAGCAGCGCGTCGCCGGGCACCCAGAACAGGTCGAAATAGGACAGGTAGAGCGGTGACAGACCGATGGTGATGCCGGTGATGGCGAAGATGATGCTGGAGTTGCGCTTGCCCATCCGCCTCGAGAACCAGGGCGCCAGCGGGGCGGCAATGGTCGCGGCCAGAAAACTGTCCAGCGTCAGCAGCGCCAATTGCCCGGCGTTGAGCTTGAACAGATAGGTCCCCCAATAGAGGTTCATCGCGCTGTAGAGGCCGACCGCGGTGTATTTGAGGACGCCGAAACCGAAGATGATCAGAAACGCCCGGTTGCGGAATGCCGCAAACATTTCGCGCAAGTGCTGGCTGGCGGGCATCGGCGCGCTGTCTTCGGCCTGCCGCAGATAGGGAACGCGGTTGTGCGTCCCCAGCGTGCTGAGCGTCATCGCGAGGAAGATCAGCACGGCGCCCAGCAGCGCGAAATTCTCGTAGCTTGCCGGATTGAGCTGACCGCGCGGGAAAGCCTCGCTCTCGACGAAGATGAAGGCGAGCGAAAAGGCGGTGAAGCCATAGGCGCCCGAATAGCCGAACCAGTAGCGCAGCGAAAACAGCCGGGTGCGCTCGGCATAATCGGTGCTCAGTTCGGGGGCCATGGCGGAGGAATTGATCTCGAACGCGCTGATCGCGGCGCGCGTCCCCGCAGCGAAGGCGAAAATCCACAGGCCCAGCTGCATGTGGCTCATCCCGTCGGGCGGAAACCAGGCGCAATAGAACAGCAGGACGGTGGGCACGATCGCGGCATACATGAACGGGTGGCGGCGCCCCCACCGCGTCCGCGTGACATCCGCCCAGCGGCCGAGGAAGGGATCGACGATCGCATCGACCAGCAGCGTGCAGGCGAGCGCGGTGCCGACAATCTCTGCGGGCACGCCGATCACCTGGTTGAAATAGAGCATCAGATAGCTGGAAAAGGCCGCGCTCTTGACCCCGTTGGCCATCGCCCCCGTGCCATAAGCCAGGCGGGTCACCGCCGAGAGGCGCGGCACTGCAGGCGCGGCTACGGGATCGGCGCGGTTCACTGCCGCGGACCCGATGCAGGATACCCGATATTCGGAAAATGCGCCGTATAAACGCAATCCCTGTGGCGGGGCTGGTGCCGCACCTCTTGCTCTCCTCTCCACACCCCGCGCGTTCGCCAATATGTGGGAATCGCGCGCTCTCCGGGTGGTCGCACCATACCGGACAACCGAAAGCGGGCAAGCACTACCGCATGGACGCTACGGCACGGCGCTTTGCGCTTGACGCAGCGGGCGGGTTTCGCCTCAAGCACGCGCATGACCGAAGCACCCCAACCGCAAATCCGCATGCGCAGCTGGCTGTTCGCCCCGGGCGACAGCGTGAAGAAAATGACCAAGGCCGCCGAGGGCGACGCCGACATCGTCCTGTTCGACCTGGAAGATGCGGTGGTCGAGAGCGGCAAGGCCAGCGCGCGCGCCGCGATCGCGGAATTTCTCGCCGGCAAGAGCGCGGAAGAGCGCGCGCGGTTGTGGGTGCGGATCAACCCGCTCGACGGGGAATGGACGGCGGACGATCTCGCGGCGATCATGCCCGCGCGGCCCGGCGGGATCATGCTGCCCAAATCGCGCGGGCGCGGCGATGTCGAGGAACTCGACCGGCAGATGACCGCGCTCGAGGTGGAAAACGGCATCGCGCCCGGATCGACCCCGGTGATCGCGCTGGTCACCGAAACCGCCGCCGCGATGTTCACTACCGGCGATTACGGCGGTGCGCCGCGGCTTGCCGCGATGACCTGGGGCGCGGAAGACCTCGCCGATTCGCTCGGCGCGCAGAGCAACAAGGATTTCGACGGCGATTTCGCCTTCACCTACAAGCTGGCGCGCAGCCTGTGTTTGCTGGGCGCGGCGGCGGCCGAAGTGGTGCCGGTCGAAACCATCGATACCAATTTCCACGACCTCGAGGCGCTGCGCAAGCGCGCGATCGAGGTGCGCCGCCAGGGCTATCGCGGGATGCTTGCGATCCATCCCGCGCAGGTGCCGGTGATCAACGAGGCCTTCACCCCGAGCGAGGAGGAGATCGCCGAAGCGCGCGAGATCGTCGAGCTGTTCGAAGCCGATCCGTCAGCGGGGACAATCGGCTGGAAGGGCGGCATGCTCGACCGTCCGCATCTGTCGCGCGCCCGCCAGCTGCTGGCGCAGGTCGAGGATTAAATCCCGAAGCGCGGGTATCGTTCAGCCGAGCTTGCCGACCTCTTCCAGTACCCGCTCGGCCCATTCGGGGCGGCAGATCAGCAGGTCGGGCATGTAGGTGTCGGCATTGTTGTAGACCAGCGGGCTGCCGTCGATGCGGCTGGCGTGCAGGCCGTGCGCGAGCGCGACCGCGGCCGGGGCGGCGCTGTCCCATTCGTACTGGCCGCCGGTGTGGAGGTAGATTTCCGCTTCGCCGCGCACGACTGCCATCGACTTGGCGCCCGCCGAACCCATGCCGACAAGCTCTGCGCCGATCGCTTCCGACACCGCGACCGCTTCGGCAGCGGGGCGCGTGCGGCTGACAACCATGCGCGGCGTTTCCGCAGCAGCAGGCACCTTGACCGGCGCATCGGTGCGCAGGACCACACTGAGACCGGGCAGCGCGACCGCGCCGATTTCGGGCTTGCCGTTCACGCATAGCGCGACATGTACCGCCCAGTCGGTCCGCGCCTCGCCATATTCGCGCGTGCCATCGACCGGGTCGACGATCCACACGCGTTCTTTCGACAGGCGTTCGTCGGTGTCCTTGCTTTCCTCGCTCAGCAAGCCGTCCTCGGGCCGCTGTTCGCGCAGCGCATGGACGAGGAACTGGTTGGCGGTCTCGTCGCCGGCCTTGCCCAGCGCCTTGCCCGCGAACATCCCGCTCTCGCGTACCTCGATCAGGATCTTGCCCGCCACGTTGGCGAGGTGGGCGGCGAGTTCGGCGTCGGTCATCGTGGTAAATTCCCCAGGTCCAAAAATCTGGCGCCCGACATGGCAGAGACGGGCAGCCTTGCGAAGCCCCGATATGCTGCAGTTGCGAAATCAGCCGGCAGCAAAGCTGCAGCGAGACGGTCGCGAACGCCAAAAGTCTGCGCAAGGACGCGTGCCGATGCTTGCCCAAAGCGCGGGGCGGGACTAGCTGGGTCGGGCATGTTCGATCCTCAGGCATTCCGCGATGCGCTCGGCAGCTTTGTCACCGGCGTCACCATCGTGACCGCACGCGATGCAGAGGGGCGCCCGTTCGGGCTGACCGCGAACAGCTTCAACTCGGTGAGCCTCGATCCCCCGATGGTGCTGTGGAGCCTGTCGCTGCGCTCGGGCACGTTGCCGGTGTTCCGCGATGCTTCAAGCTGGGCGGTCCATGTGCTGGCCGCCGACCAGCAACCCATGTCCGATCTGTTCGCCCGCCCCGGCGAGGACAAGTTCGCCGGGATCGATTGCCCCGACGGGCCCGAGGGCGCGCCGCAGCTGGATGGCTATGCCGCCCGCTTCGGCTGCACCGCGCGGTTCGAATATGAAGGCGGCGACCATGCGATCTTCCTCGGTGAAGTGGTCGATTTCGACCGCCGCGAGGTCGAGCCGCTGATCTATCACGGCGGGCGCTATGGCCGCGTCATGCGCGCGCCCACCGGTGACGACCTCGAGCGCGAAGGCCTCGCCGAGCGTAGCGGCGAGGAACTTTCCCTTACGGCGAGCGGTGCCCAATTGCTGGCCGCGCTGGAAGCCTTGGCGAAGCGCTAGACTCAGCGCGCCTGCGCCGATACCCGTTGCGAAAAGCAACCAAGGGAAGAGGCACAGCACATGAAAACCCGCATCACCGAAATGTTCGGTATCGAGCATCCGATCATCCAGGGCGGCATGCACTATGTCGGCTTTGCAGAAATGGCCGCGGCGGTCTCCAATGCGGGCGGGCTGGGCATCATCACCGGGCTGACGCTCGGCACGCCCGAAAAGCTCGCCAACGAAATCGCGCGCTGCAAGGACATGACCGACAAGCCCTTCGGCGTGAACCTGACCTTCCTGCCCACGGTCAACGCGCCCGATTATCCCGGCCTGGTCAAGGCGATCATCGACGGCGGGGTCAAGGCAGTCGAAACCGCGGGCAACAATCCCGCGCAGGTGCTGCCTTTCTTCAAGGACGCCGGGGTCAAGGTGATCCACAAGTGCACCAGCGTGCGGCACAGCCTCAAGGCGCAGTCGATCGGCTGCGATGCGGTCAGCGTCGACGGCTTCGAATGCGGCGGGCATCCCGGCGAAGACGACATTCCCAACATGATCCTGCTACCGCGCGCGGCGGATGAACTCGACATTCCCTTCGTTGCCAGCGGCGGCATGGCCGATGCACGCAGCCTCGTCGCCAGCCTCGCCATGGGCGCCGAAGGCATGAACATGGGCACGCGCTTCATCGCCACCCAGGAAGCGCCGGTGCACGAGAATGTGAAGAAGGCGATCGTCGCGGCGAGCGAACTCGACACGCGGCTGGTCATGCGCCCGCTGCGCAACACCGAACGCGTCATGACCAATGATGCCGTCGAACGCCTGCTGGAAAAGGAACGCAAGCTGGGCGCCGACCTCAAGTTCGAAGACATCATCGAGGAAGTCGCGGGCGTCTATCCGCGGATCATGACCGAAGGCGACATGGATGCAGGCGCGTGGTCGTGCGGCATGGTCGCCGGGCTCATCAACGACATCCCGACCTGCAAGGAACTGATCGACGGCATCATGGCCGAGGCCGAAAGCCTCATCCGTCAGCGTCTTACCGGTTTCCTGGATAGCTGAGGAGGGAGATGGACATGCTCGATACCAGCCATCGCACTGCCTATAACGACGATCACGAGGCGTTCCGCGACACCGTGCGCAAGGTCTTCGCCGAACACATGACGCCCTATCTCGACCAGCATGAGGAGGAGGGGATCGTCCCGCGCAGCGCATGGAAAGCTCTCGGCGAAGCCGGCATGCTGTGCCCCACCGTCAGGGAAGAGAACGGCGGGCTCGGCCTCGATTTCGGCTTCAACTGCGTATTGTGCGAGGAATTGTCCTATCTCGGCAGTTCGGCCGGGTTCACGCTGCAGAACGACATTACCGCCAATTACATCGAGCGTCTCGGCACCGATGAACAGCGCGCCAAATACCTGCCCGGCATGGTCTCGGGCGATGTGATTTCGGCAATCGCGATGACCGAACCGGGTGCAGGCAGCGATCTGCAGGGCATCCGCACCACCGCGATCAAGGACGGCAACCACCTCGTGGTGAACGGGTCCAAGACCTACATCACCAATGGCCAGAACGCCGATGTCGTCATCGTCGTCGCCAAGACCGATCCCGCGCAGGGCGCCAAGGGCACCTCGCTGGTGCTGGTCGATGCGGGCACCGAAGGGTTCGAGCGCGGGCGCAATCTCGACAAGATCGGCCAGCATTCGGCGGACACCTCCGAACTGTTCTTCAACGACGTCCGCGTGCCGATGACCAATATCCTCGGCGGCGAGGGGCGCGGCTTCATCCATCTGATGGAAGAACTGCCGCAGGAACGACTGGGCATCGCGGTGGGCGCGCAGGCCGCAGCGCAGCGCGCTTTCGACGAAGCGGTCAAATTCACCAAGGACCGCAAGGCCTTCGGCAAGACGGTGTTCGAATTCCAGAACACCAAATTCGTCCTCGCCGATCTCAAGGCCAAGATCCAGGTCGGCTGGGCGCATCTTGACTGGGCGATCAGGAAGCACCTTGCGGGCGAGCTCACCACCGACGAAGCCAGCGCGGCCAAGCTGTGGCATACCGACCTGCAATGGGAAGCCTGCGACATGGCGCTGCAACTGCATGGCGGGGCGGGTTACATGAACGAATATGCGATCGCCCGGCTGTGGCGCGATGCGCGTGTCACGCGCATCTTCGGCGGCACCAACGAGATCATGAAGGAAGTGATCAGCCGTTCGATCTGAGGAGCAATACCGCATGACCGATCCGCTTGACTTTTCCGGTAAGACCGTCCTCGTCATTGGCGGATCGAGCGGGATCGGCAACGGCATTGCGCATGGTTTCCGCCAGCACGGGGCGCTGGTCCATGTCACCGGAACCCGCGCTGCAGCATCCGACTACGCGGCCTCCGAAGGCAGCGATCTGGCGGGGCTGACCTTCCACCGGCTCGACGTGTCGGACGCCTCCGCCACTGCCAGCTTTGCACTGCCCGAGCAGCTCGATGTCGTCGTGCTGTGCCAGGGCACGGTGCGCTATCGCCGCGAGGAATTCGAGCGCGAGGGCTGGGACGCGGTGATGGAGGTCAATCTCAACTCGCTGATGGATTGCGCGCGGATCGTCCGTCCCCGGCTGGCCGAGCAGGGCGGATCGCTGATCGTGGTCAGTTCGGTGGGCGCCTATCACGCCATGCTGGGCAACCCGGCCTATGCGGCGAGCAAGGCGGGCGCGGTCAGCCTGGTGGGCAGCCTCGCGCAGGCCTGGGCGGGGGAGGGCATCCGCGTCAATGGCATCGCGCCGGGCCTCGTTCCGACCAAGCTGACCAAGGTCACCACCGAGAACGAGCAGCGCGCGGCAGGCGCGGTGGCGCGCATACCGGCCGGGCGGATGGGCACCCCGCAGGACATGGCCGGGGCGGCGCTGTTCCTTGCCTCGCCGCTGGCCGATTATATCGTCGGCCAGACCATACGGGTCGATGGCGGAATGACGCTCGCCTGAAACCGGCCTGCTCCTGAAAGGGGATACGATCATGGACTATGTCAATCTCGGCCCGTCGGGTCTCAAGGTGTCGCGGCTGTGTCTCGGCTGCATGAGCTATGGCGACACCAGCAAGGGCTGGCATGGCGACTGGGTGCTTTCGGAAGACGAAAGCCGCCCCTTCATCCGCGAAGCGGTGGAGGCGGGGATCAACTTCTTCGATACGGCCAACATGTATTCGCGCGGCGCCTCGGAAGAGGTGATCGGGCGCCTGCTGCCCGAATTCGCACGGCGCGACGAGATCGTGGTCGCCACCAAGGCCTTCCTGCCCTGGCAGCAGGCCCCCAATGCGGGCGGTCTGTCGCGCAAGGCGCTGATGCAGGCGGTGGACGACAGCCTGACGCGGCTGGGCATGGACTATGTCGATCTCTATCAGATCCACCGCTGGGACGATGCCACGCCGATCGAAGAAACGATGGAGGCGCTGCATGACATCGTGAAGGCGGGCAAGGCGCGCTATATCGGCGCCTCGTCGATGTTCGCCTGGCAGTTCGCCAAGGCGCAGGAAGTGGCCCGCGTCAATGGCTGGACGCGGTTCATTTCGATGCAGAACCACGTCAACCTGCTCTACCGCGAGGAAGAGCGCGAGATGCTGCCGCTCTGCGCCGATCAGGGCGTGGGGGTCATCCCCTGGAGCCCGCTCGCCCGCGGCAAGCTCGCCCGCGCATGGGATGAAACCACCGTGCGCAGCGAGACCGACGGCTTCGGCAAGCTGCTCTATGGCCAGCAGGAAGAGGCGGATCGCGCAATCGTCGAGACGGTCGGCGCGATTGCCGCAGACCGCGGTGTATCGCGCGCGAGCGTCGCGCTGGCATGGCACTTCGCCAAGGATGTGACCGCACCGATCATCGGCGCGACCAAGGACGGCCATATCGCCGCAGCCGTGGCCGCGATGGCCCTCGACCTGACCGATGACGAGGTCGCGCGGCTCGAACAACCCTATCAGCCCAAGACCCCGGTCGGCGTGGTCTCCACCGTGCCGCGCAACTGGTCGCTATCACCGGTCGCCGAATAGGAAATCGCGCGGTTTTCCCAAAGTGTTACAAACACGCAAATCGGGTCACAAACAGGTCACATGACTGCGGCATCGCTGCCCTTGACTGGGTGGGACACTGCAGCGTGCGAACGATCAATATCTTCCTGACAGACCCGATGGCAGGCGACCTCCCCGATTTCGACAATGGGGACATTCGCTATGCCTTTGCGCGGCTTTATCCCGATGGCCCGCGGCGGCTTGTCGAAGGGCCGGTCTGTGCCTTCGTCGACTGGGTCATGGCCGATATGTCGGGGCTCGAAATGTGCCGCCGGCTGCGCTCCGACCCGCGCATGGACGACGCGCATATCACCATCGTGCTCGAAGAGGACGATGCCGAGGACAAACGCCGCGCGCTGCGGGCCGGGGCGGATGACTACATCGTCGGCCCGATCGATCGCACCGTGGTGCTCGACCGGGTGATGGCGCTGCAGGTCGGTGGTGCGCAGCCGCGCGTCAACGAACGGCTCGAACTGGGGGCGTTGCTGGTCGATCTCGCAGCCTTGCAGGCGCGGTGGAACGGGCAGGCGCTCGACCTGCGCCCCAATGAATTCCGTCTGCTGCATTTCCTGGCGCAGAACCCCGACCGCGTGCTGTCGCGCGGCGATCTGATCGCGGCACTCGGCAAGCAGGAGCCGCCGATCGACGAGCGCACGGTCGATGTCTGGATTGGCCGCCTGCGCCGCGCGCTCCGCAAGGTCGGCGCGGGCGAGCGGGTGCGGACGGTGCGCTCGCTGGGGTATGTCTACGACAGCTACGATTGAGCTAACGGCCTCTTTGCGCTCATGTCTGCTTGAATCGCCGGTGCGGACGAAGGCGCACATCACTCTTGCTTTTCGAGCATGACTCTGCGCGGAACCCAATCTAATAAAGTCTCATGGACCGAGAATTCGCCAGCGACATCAGCATGGTAAACGCGATCGATGTCGTCCCGTCGATCCTGGAAGTGATCTGCCAGGCGACGGGAATGGGTTATGCCGCGGTGGCCCGCGTCACGGAAGATCGCTGGATCGCATGCGGTGTGCGCGACGAAATAAATTTCGGGCTCGAACCGGGAGGCGAGCTGCAGATCGAAACCACGATCTGCCACGAAATCCGCGCGCATAGGAACCCGGTTCTTATCGACGACGTCGATTGCGACCCGCAATATCGCGATCATCACACGCCAAAGACTTACCGACTGAAGAGTTATATCTCCGTCCCGATCATCCTGTCTGACGACAGCTTCTTCGGCACGCTGTGCGCGATATCTCCCGAGCCTGCCGAAGTGAGCAAGCCGGAGATCCTGGGAATGTTTACGCTGTTTGCCCAGATGATCGGGTATCACATCGAGGCGAGCCAATCGCTCGTCGAGAGCAAGACAGCACTCCTTACAGAACAGGAGACGTCCGCCCTGCGAGAACAGTTCATCGCGGTGCTGGGTCACGATCTGCGCAACCCGCTTGCCGGCATCAAGGGCGGGATGCGCATGCTCGGGGCCGAGGAACTGAGCGACAGGGGCAAGGCTGTGCTCGATATGGTCGATGCGACTATCGGTCGAATGAGCGGCCTGATTGATAATGTGATGGACTTCGCGCGCGGGCGTCTTGGCGGCGGCATCACCCTCGATCCGTCACTAAAGCGAATAGATGCCACCGTGCAGCAGGTCGCCGATGAATTGCGTTTGACCTATCCTGACCGGGAGATCGTCCTCGATCTGAAGCTCGAAACGGACCTGCACGCCGACCATGACCGGCTGGGGCAGTTGTTTTCCAATCTGCTAGGCAACGCTCTGATGCATGGCGATCCGGATCAACCGATCCATGCCGTGCTGGGGCGTGATGGCGATCACCTCACATTCGAAACGAGCAATTTCGGCGAGCCCATCCCTGCCAAAGCGATGGAAAGCCTTTTCTCTCCGTTCGAGAGGGGGGAAGCTCGATCAAGCCTTCAGGGGTTGGGTCTCGGCCTCTACATATCCTCGCAGATCGCGCAGGCGCATGAGGGTGAATTAACTGCGAAATCCGAAGGGCGGGAAACCACGTTCACATTCCGGATGCCTATCGACCGGAAGCAGCTCTGACACTGGCGGAAGGGAACAGCCTGTACCCGAAAGGTCCGCTTTCCACCCCACATTCAGCCTTGCATCAACGAAAAAGGGCCGCCCGAAGGCGGCCCTTTCCGAGGGATATGCTGGTGTGATCAGAACTCGGCGGAAACCGACAGGCTGAAGCTGCGGCCCACATCGTAGCTGTTGTTCTCGATCCGCGTGGTGCCGGTGGTCTGGTATTCGAAATGGTCGCGCCCCGTCAGGTTGCGCGCTTCGAACTTCACTTCCATGTCGGTCCCGGCCAGTTCGAAACCCTGCCGCGCGACGAAATCGATCGTCAGGCCCGGGTTTTCGAGAATGTCCGGGCGCGACAGCGTGCTGCGGCTGATGACGCGCTTGCTGCCGTAATTGAACAGGAAGGTCACCTGGCTCACCCGGTCGAGATCTTCCAGCCCCAGCTGCACGTTGGCGATATGGTCCGACTGACCGGTAAGCGCGGTACCGTCTTCGAAGAAGTTGGTCGCCGCCTGCAGGCCGCCCAGCTCGGGCACGTTGACCATGTCGCTCGACTGCACGCTGATTTCGGACTGGGTGTAAGTGTAGTTGGCAATCGCGACGAAGCGCTTGCTGTCCCACCATTCACCCAGCGAATAGAGGTCCTTGTTCCACTGGACTTCGACTTCCGCACCGTAGAGCTCGGCCTGCGGCGCATTGGCGAAGCGGCTGACCACGGTGTTGTCGTTGAAGCTCGAGAACACTTCGATCGGGTTCTCGATGTCCTTGTAGAACCCGGCGAGGCTGAACTTGCTGCCCGAACCCCAGTAATATTCGACGCGGGCCTCGTAATTGGTCAGCTCGCTGTCGATCAGGCCGGGGTTGCCGGTGAACTGGCGGTTGCTTTCGGGATCGTAATAGGTCTGCAGGATCAATTCGCGGAACTGCGGCCGCGCAATCGTTTTCGACGCGTTGAAGCGCGCCTGCAGGCTGTCGGTCAGCTCCCAGGTCAGCGTCGCCGCGGGGAGCCAGTAGTCATTGTTCAGCAGCGTCGCATTGGCCGAACCGCTGGGCAGCCCGTCGAGGCCGAGCGGCACGACTTGCTGCGTGGCGTCTTCGTAGCGCACGCCGACATCGAGCGACAGCCGATCGACCGGAGTCACGCGTGCCTGCGCGTAGCCCGCCTTGATCTCGAGTCCGGCGGAAAAGGCCGGGTCGGCTGCGGTCGTTTCGATGATGGTGTAGGAGAACGGCCCGATCCCGCCTGCGGCTTGCGCTTCGGTGTCGTAACCCAGTTCGATCAGCGCATCGCCGAGCAGATTGTCCGGGCGGAAGGCGCCGAATGCGAGCGGGTAATCGCCGGTGGTACGGATATCGAACTCGCGGCGACGCGACAGGCGGTCGGTATCGGTATAGGCGCCGCCCACCGTCACGCCGAGCCAGTTGGCCAGCTGGTAGCTGACGTCCACGCCGCCGTAATAGAGGTCCTCGGTCAGGTCGGAGAAGGCGACCGTGGTCCGGCCACGCTGCCCGCCGTTCTGCAGGTTGAGGTAGATGTCGTCGAACCCGCCTGTCGGATTGAGATCGCGCGAATAGACGAATTCCCATTCGTTCGGGGCTTCGCGCTGCGTCTGCGCATAACCGCCGCGCAGGTCGATCGACAGATCGCCGAATTCGAGCTCGCCGACAAACTGCGTGTCGATCAGCTCGCGCTCGTACCAGCCGGTGTTCTGGAACAGATCGTCATCGTCGTCGGTGAGATCGGAAATCTGCGCCAGCGATGCGCGCTTGAGCGAATCGCGGATGTAGAGGTTGGTGAGGCGGAAGCGGTGCTCGCCTACTTCGAGCCCGAAGCCGAGCATGGCATTGGCCAGTATCCGCTGGTCGGTCTGGAACTGGTTGCCCGTCTGGTCGAGGTCGAGATCGCCGTTCAGCGCGGCCTGCCGCGTGATGTAGCGATTGCGGTACTTGTTGCTCAGCGACGCGGTCGCGATCACGCCGAAGCGGCCGTCGGAAAAGACATCGACGCTGGTACCCGCGGTGATGCCGCCCGACCAGTTGACCGGCAGTTCGTCGGTGCTTTGCAGCAGGATCAGATTGGGATCGTCCAATTCGGTCAGGATCGCCTGCTGGTTGACGCCTTCGTCGTTGATCGCCTGCCCGCTGTCGAGGAAGCTTTGCAGATTGGGGCCGGGATCGCGGCGCCCGTCGTCGAAGCCGAACCAGTCGTAGTCCGAACCGTAATAGGTGTAGCCCGTGCCGAAGGCGGTTTCGGTATCACCCGAAACGCCCGCGCTGATCTTGAGGAAGCTTTCCTCCGGTACCGCGCGGGTGGTGAGGTTGATCACGCCGCCGCCGAATTCGCCGGGGAAGTTGGCCGAATAGGTCTTCTGCACCAGGCTCGATGCGATGACGCTGGTCGGGAAGATGTCGAGCGGGACCACGCGGCTGAGCGGCTGCGGCGAAGGCAGCGGCAGGCCGTTGAGCAGCGCGAGCGAGTAGCGATCGCCCAGGCCGCGGACATAGACGAGGCCGTTGCCGACGGTCGACAGGCCGGTGACGCGGGTCAGCGCGCCGGCGATGTCGCCTTCACCCGTCCGCGCAATGCTGGCGCTGTCGAGCACCGAGACGACCTGCGACGAGGCGCGGGTGACGTCCTGGCGGCGGCGGCCGGTGACGACGATCGCGCCGCCGGGAACCGAGATCTCGGTTTGCTCGAACTCTTCTTCCTCCGGCGTGTCGTCGATACCCTCGGCCTGCTGCGCCATGACGGCGTCGGTCGCGGGATCTTGTTCGGCGGGAACGCCTTCGGCGCCCGTGCTCGCATCCTGGGCGAAAGCAGCGCCGGCAGGAAAGCTGAGCGCGGTGGTGAGCAGGAGCAGCGCGGTGAGCTGCTTGCCGGTCGACATGGTTCGAGACCCCCTCATGTTCAGGCCTTTAAACTTGGCTGGAGCCAGGCGATGGCTCCGGTGCGAAAAGCGAAGAAGGCCGCGGGACGCGCATCGAGCGCGCGCCCCGCGGCCTGTCGTGGTCGATTAGTAGACCGGCAGGCTCGCGCAGTCGGACACAGCGGCGTCGAACGTCACGGTGGCCGAGTTGCAGGTCCAGCCGTTCACCCAGGTGTCGTTGCCGGCATAGACGGCGCCGATGTTGGTCGGGAGCTGGAAGAAGGACGAGAACCCGGTCGGGTCGAACACGTTCACGGCGTCTTCGTTCGAACCGTTGACGAAGCCCATGGTCAGCGTGTTGGTGAAGGCCGCATCATTGTCCGAACCGGCGTTGTAGCGGGTTTCGATATTGGCTGCGGTGACCCCGCCCGAGCTGTCGCGGAAGTCCACGGCACAGTCGAGCACGAACGAGTTGAACACCACCGGACCGTCTTCGTCGATCGCTGCGTTGGCAGCGCGGTTCAGCGTTTCGGTGTTGTCGATGCGCAGGCATGGGGTCGCGCCTTCATTGTCGACCAGGATCGAGTTGACGATCGTGTAGTCGGCAAAGCCGCGGATGCGGACTGCCTGGTCGCCGGTGCCGCTGTTGGCGATGAAGGTCGCGTTCGAAATCCGCGTGTTCTGGCGCGGGGTGTCTTCTTCGAGACCGTTCGACGAATCGGCTTCGATGATCGTGTCGCCAACGCCGGGGCGCTGCATCACGATCACGTTCTGCATGTCGACCTTGACGCCGGTGTCGGTGTCGAGGCCGTCGTCTTCGGCGCCCACCACGATCAGGTTGCGCAGGTTGAACTGGCCGCCGAAGAATTCGACGCCGTCATCCGAGCTGTTGTAGCTCATGATGTTGCTCAGCTGCGTGCCCGTGCCGGTGCCGCCGGTGGTCAGCGCCTGAAGCTCGCTGTCGCCCGAGAGGACGAAGCCCGAGTAGCGGATCTGCACGAAGCTCATGCTGCCCGAACTGTCGTTGACGGTCGCGCCGCCGAACAGGGCGGGCTGTGCCGCGCCTTCGACCTGGCGCTCGCAGGCGGTGGTGCCGGGGGTTGCACCCGGAGCGATGCAGTCGGTGACCGGAGCGCGGCCCGACAGGACGACGCCGCCCCACTGGCCAGACGAATTGGCGGTGTTGAGCCCCTGGACGTTGTCACGGCTGGTGAAGATGATCGGACGGGCGGCGGTGCCGTTGGCGTCGATCGTGTTGCCGCGGTTGACGTTGAGCCAGCCCGAACCGGCCGAGTACAGGATGACGCCCGGCTCGATGGTCAGTTCGACATCGGTATCCGCACCGGTATCGGCAGCGCCGCCATCGGTGCCGACATCGACGCGCCCGTCGATGCGGTAGAGGAGGCCTTCGATGTAGGGCAGGGTCGAGGAAGCGGTGAAGCGCGCGGGCAGGGTGCAGACGCGGTATTCGCCGGTCGGGCCCGAGATCGTGTTGTCGTCGGTCAGGCCGGCCGGATCCGAAATGGTCGGGCAGCCCGCTGCCGGGGTGACCAGTGCCGACGTCGGGGTCGGCGTCGGGGTCGGCGTGGGTGCCGGGGTGGGATTGTTGATGATCACGTCACCGCCGGTACCCGGCGAGACGATTTCGTCGGCGCCGCAGCTGGCGAGAGCCAGAGCGGAGCAGCCGAGGACGAGCGAACGATGGAAATTGGTCACGGGTAACGGTCCCCTCAAAAACCGGATGAATCAGAATGCGAAGTCGTTGATCGCGACTCGTCCGCTAGGGGGGCTTCGTGACAGTTTTATTCGGTTCGTGACCGTTATGTTGCAAATCCATCGCTTAGTGCGACGAACCGATGGGCTTTGCGAAAAAAAGCCCGATCGGCCCTCAGATTGCACAAATATGACAACGTTACAGTTTTATTGCAGCGATCGTAACAAGGCGGCATAAACGCTCCCACAAGATGAATAGGGAGAGCTGTCATGGCGATCATCACAAGCGTTGCATTGGCCCTGTTGGCGCAGGGACCTGTCGAAGCGGTTCCGGGGCCCCAGGCGGGCTACGATGTCGGCTACGAGGAACTGGTCGCGAACGACAATCGCGCCGCCCGCCAGGCCATCGAAAGCTGCGAAGAGCTGGCCGCGGCCGACCCGGCCCGCCTGATCAATCACGGGATCGCGCTCGCGCGCATGGGCGACTATGATGCGGCGCGGACCGAATTCGAAGCCGCTGCAGGCGCGCGCGACAGCGTCGAGCTGGAAACCGCTGCGGGTGACTGGGTGGATTCGCGCCGTCTTGCCCGCAAGGCGCTGGCCATGCTCGATAAGGGTGAATTTGCCCGCTATTACGCCTTGTCGCTCCGGTAGATCTACGCGAGATCGCTGCACTATTGGGCTCGTCTCCTTACCGGGAGGCGGGCCTTTTCCTATTGGGGCGTAATACTTTCCCGCGATATTCGGCTTTTTGTCACCCGCCTGTCATGTAGTATGCCCAATGGGGCCGCACGGAGGGTGCAATGATTCTGGCACGCTTGGCGCTGGTGATGGGATTGTCCTGCGCCACGCTTACCGCTTTCGCAGCGAAAGCGGATGTTATGGAGATCGATACGGACGGCGCGCGCTGGATCACCGGCGGGGGCGCCGCGCTGGTCGCTGCCCCGGCCGAACCGGGGTTTGCCGCGCCGCTGGCCGAAGTGCCGGCCGATATCTTCGTGCCCGACATCGCCATTGCCGATCCGGGCGAGCATGCGCGCCTCGTTCCCGCCGACTACCAGGCCAAGGTGGCCGAGCTTGCCGCGCGGTTCGATCTCAGCCCGACGCTGATCGAGGCTCTGGTGTGGCAGGAAAGCCGCTGGCGCGCGAATGCGGTCTCGCCAGTGGGCGCACGCGGCCTTGCGCAGCTGATGCCCGGCACCGCACGCGACCTCGGCGTCGATCCCGACGATCCCTTCGCCAATCTCGAAGGCGGCGCGCGTTACCTGCGCGAACAGCTCGACCGCTTCGACGGCGATCTCGAAAAGGCGCTGGCCGCCTACAATGCCGGGCCCGGCCGCGTGATCCGCGCGGGCGGCATCCCGCGCATCCGCGAAACGCAACATTACGTGGCGGCCATCATGGGCCGCCTTTCGGACCACTCACGGGAGTAATCAATTGAGTCGCAAGTTTACCCTGCCGGCAGTTCTGGCCGCCCTGATGACCCCCAGCGCCGCTTTCGCGCAGGCTGCCGATCCGGCCGGTTCGGGCCCGATCGTCGCCGCGCTCGGCTGGCTGCAGGGCACGCTGCTGGGCAATGTCGCCACCGCGGTCGCGGTGATGGCGGTGGCGGCGGTCGGCTTCATGATGCTGACCGGCCGCCTCAACTGGCGCTTCGGCGCGACCGTGATCATTGGTGTTTTCATCCTGTTCGGCGCGGCCTCGATCGTCGCCGGGATCCAGGGCGTGGCCGGCTGACATGACCGCGCTCGTCCGCCATCCCGTCCACCGTGCGCTGACGCGCCCGCAGATGTTCGCGGGGGTGACATATAACTACTTCATCATCAACGGGATGGTGACCACCGAAGCGTTCCTGATCACCGGGAGCTGGCTGGCGCTGCTGGTCTTCGCGGTGATGCACGGGATCGGCTATTTCGCCTGCCTGCGCGAGCCGCGCATCTTCGACCTGTGGATCACTCGGGTGTCGAAGTGCCCGCGGGTCAAGAATTACAAGCGCTGGGGCTGCAACTCCTATGCAGCCTGAGCGGAAAGGTATCGCATGACGACGAAGTGGAAAGGGGCTGCCGCCTGGAGCGCGAAAGAAGCGCGCGCGGGCGATCGCCTGCCCTATTTGCGCATGCTCGACGAGAGCACGCTGCTGCTGCGTGACGGATCGGTGATGACCGCGATCCAGGTCCCCGGACTGCTGTTCGAGACCGAGGACAGCGAAGCGCTGAATGCGCATGCCGCCACGCGCGAGATCGTGCTGCGTTCCACGCTCGATGCGCGCTTCGTGCTGTATCACCACGTCATCCGGCGGCGCGTGTCGGTCGATCTGGAAGCCGAATTTCCCGATCCGATCAGCCGCCATATCGACGACCGCTGGCGCGAACGGCTCGGCTCGGGCCAATTGTTCGTCAACGACCAGTTTATCACGCTGATCCGGCGTCCGGCGCGCGGCAAGGCGGGACTGGTCGAGCGTGTCGCCAAGACATTCCGCCGCCAGGGCGGCGAACGGCTCGAACCCGATCCCAAGGATCTGCGCAGCCTGCGCGCCGCCTCGCAAGGACTGGTCGCGGCGCTGACCGCCTATGGCGCAACCCCGCTGGGCGATTATGTCGGTCCGCAGGGCAACACCAATTCGGAAATGCTCGAACTGCTGAGCGCGCTCTACAATGGCGAGATGCGCCCGGTGCGCAAACCCGCCGACGATGTCGATATCGGCCATATGCTGCCCTATCGCCGCGTCAGCTTCGGGCTCGACGCGATCGAGATGCGCGGCTCGGGCTCGCCCGATTTCGGCGCCGTGCTCGGTCTCAAGGACTATCCCGAGGCGACCTCGCCCGGCCTGCTCGACAGCCTGCTGCGGCTGCCCTTCGAAATGGTCGTGAGCGAAAGCTATGCCCCGACCGAGCGGCAGACCGCGCGCGAACGGATGGATCTGGCGATCCGCCGTCTCAAGAGCGCCGACGAGGAAGCCGCCGCCGAACGCGCCGACATGCTTTCCGCGCGCGATGCGCTGGGCAATGGGGCGGTCGGCTTTGGCGATCACCACCTGACCGTGATGGTCAAGGAACGCCAGCTTGGCCAGCTCGACGATGCCATGGCCGCCTGCGCCGCTGCGCTCGCCGACACCGGCGCGATCGCGGTGCGCGAGGATACCAATCTCGAACCCGCCTTCTGGGGCCAGTTCCCGGGCAATGAGGGTTACCTCGTCCGCCGCGCGCTGATCTCGAGCGCGAACATGGCGAGCTTCGGGAGCTTGCACGGCTTCGCGCTGGGGCAGGCGCAGGGCAATCACTGGGGTGAGGCGGTGACGCTGCTTGAGACCACCAGCGCGACGCCGTTCTTCTTCAATTTCCACCACGGCGACCTCGGCAATTTCTCGGTCGTCGGGCCAAGCGGCTCGGGCAAGACCGTGGTGATGAACTTCCTCGCCGCGCAGGCGCAGAAGTTCAGCCCGCGCACGATCCTGTTCGACAAGGATCGCGGCGCGGAACTGTTCGTGCGCGGCATCGGCGGGCGCTATGACAGCATCCGCTCGGGCGAACCGACCGGGTTCAACCCGCTGTCGCTGCCCGATACGCCTGGCAACAAGGCCTTCCTGCGCGACTGGCTGGGCGCGCTCCTCAAGGCCGAAGGCCCCGAGGAGGAACAGGCCATCGCGGGTGCGGTCGATGCGGCCTATGCCAATGATGCTTCGCTGCGCCGCCTGCGGCACTTCAAGGAATTGCTGTCGGGCACGCGGCGCCCGCAACCGGGCGATCTGGCCGATCGGCTCGGCGCATGGATCGGCGAGGGCGAGCATGCCTGGCTGTTCGACAATGCCGAGGACCGGCTCGATCTGACCGCGCGCGTGCTCGGCTTCGACATGACCGCGCTGCTCGAGAACCCGCGGCTGCGCACGCCGACGATGATGTATCTCTTCCACCGGATCGAGGAACGGCTCGACGGCAAGCCGACGATGATCCTGATCGACGAGGGGTGGAAGGCGCTCGACGACGAGGTCTTCGCCGCGCGCATCCGCGACTGGCTCAAAACGCTGCGCAAGCGCAACGCGCTGGTCGGTTTCGCCACGCAAAGCGCGCGCGATGCGCTCGAAAGCCGCATTTCGACCGCATTGGTCGAGCAGACCGCCACCATGGTGTTCATGCCCAACAGCCGCGCGCGGCCCGAGGATTACTGCGACGGCTTCGGCCTGACCGAGCACGAACTCGCGCTGATCCGCACGCTGCCCGCGCACAGCCGCTGCTTCCTCGTGCGCCAGCCCGATGCGAGCGTCGTCGTGCGCCTCGACCTGTCGGGCGCACCCGAAGTGCTGACGCTGCTCTCGGGCCGCGAAAGTTCGGTCCGCCGGCTCGACCTGCTGCGCGAAGCGCTGGGGGATGCGCCGAGCGAGTGGTTCCCCGCGCTTACCGGAACCAAATGGCCGGGCGGGGCGAATGACGAAGGGGGGGCCGGGGTCGAAGCCCTCGGCCTCGCCGCCGAATGAGCGCGACCTGCGACCGCGTCGCCGCCGATGTCGGCAATGGCGTCGCCGCCGCGCTGCGCGGGGTCGACTGTATCGCGGGCGAGGCCAGTGCGGCCGCATTCGGCCGACTGTTCGCACCCGGGGGTTCGCTCGGCACGGTGCTGACGCTCGTCCTGACGCTGTTCATCGCTTTGTTCGCCTTTGCGCTGCTGACCGGGCGGACCAATATCGGCGTGCGCAGCCTCGTCCCGCGGATGATGACGCTGGGCCTCGTGCTGACCTTTGCGACCAGCTGGATCGCTTATCAGAGCGTGGTCTGGAACCTCGCCGTCGCTACCCCCGATTACCTTGCGGGCGTGCTTACGGGGGCGCAGGGTTCGGCGACCGATACTTTCGCGCAAAAGATCGACGTGGTCTTCCTCGCCATCCAGGAGGCCAGCGCGGGGGCGGAGGACATTTCCACCTTCTCGCCCGAAGGCATGATGTGGTTCGGTGCGCTCCTGTTCATGCTCGGCACCGTCGGCCTGCTGGTCACTACCAAGATCGCGCTCGGCGTGCTGATCGCGCTTGGTCCGCTGTTCGTCGTGCTGGCGCTGTTCAATGGCACGCGCGGCCTGTTCACCGGCTGGGTCAAGGGATTGACCCTATGCGCGCTGGCGCCGCTGTTCGCGGTGCTCGGCGGCAGCGTGATGCTCGAACTCGCAGTGCCGATCCTCGGCGCGCTGACCGCTGCCCCGGGTCAGATCGACCCGCAGGCGGCCATGGCCTTCTTCATGATCGGCGCGGTGCATGTCGCGCTGATGGTGCTCGTGCTCAAGGTGGCGGGAGCCATGGTGGCCGGATGGTCGGTGTTCGGGCTGGTGCCCGACCGGGAGGAGAAGTCCTCCTCCGCACCGGTCCCCCAGCAGGTGGTCGCTGCTCCCGCGCTCGCGCAGGCACAGGCGGCCAACCAGGCCAGTTCGCAGGCGCGCCGGATCGACGTTTCGGCAGTCCCGACCGCCTACGCCGCCAACGATGGCGGCGGCGCGGGTGGCAGCGGCGGATCGCGCACCGTCAAGGTGTACGCCACCTCGTCCGCTTCCACCCAGCAATCATCCGACAGCAAGGCCCGCGTCCGCGGTTCCGGCATCGGCAGCCGGTTCAAGTCCGCGGCGCCCAAGGCGCTCTACCGTTCCATGGAGAAACACGCATGACCCGCGCGCTCATTCCCGCGCTCACTCTCGCCCTGCTGGCCGTACCGGCCAGCGCGCAGGATTCGCGCCTCGTCGAGGTGCTGTATGACGAAACCAAGGTGGTCCGGATCGACGGCCGCGTCGCGGTGCAGGCGAGCATCATGTTCGGCGATGACGAGGTGATCGAGAACGTCGCCATCGGCGACAGCGCGACCTGGCAGGTCACGCCCAACAAGCGCGCCAACATCCTGTTCGTCAAACCGCTCGAGCCGCGCGCCGCGACCAATCTGACGGTCGTCACCAGCAAGCGCACCTATCTGTTCGACCTCGTCGCCAGCCCCGGTGCCAAACCGCTCTACCTGATGCGCTTCGCCTATCCCGACGAACCCGAGGAAGAGCCGGTGCAGATGGCGCCCAATGCGGTGGAGCGCCAGGCCGCGCGCGATCCCTATGCGGTCGTCGATCCGGCGGATCTCAACTTCGCGTGGAATGCCTCGGGCGATCCCGAGCTGCTGCCCGAAAATACCTATGACGATGGCACCGCGACCTTCCTCACCTGGCCCAGCGGCAAGGATGTGCCCGCGATCCTCGTGACCAATAGCCAGGGCATCGAAGGCCCGGTCAATTTCACCGTGCGCGGGGATACGATCGTCGTCGACGGCGTGCCGCGCACGATCGTCCTGCGGTCGGGCGAGGACAGCGCCCAATTGATCAACACCGGGCCCGAACGGCCCGCTGCCAGTGCGAGCGGCAGTCCCGCTCTCGCCTCGAAGGGGAGGTAACCGATGCGTCTTGCCATGCGACTGCCCGAGAAGAAGCCGGGCGACAATGGGATCGCCAACGATTTCGACCCGCGCGACGGCGCGGATGCGGAAGTCATCGACCTCGCCCAGCGCAATGCCTTCCCCGCCGTGGCGCGTCCCGCGGGCAAGTCCGACGCGCTCGGCCTCGTCGCGGGGATCGCGATTGTCGCCGGTCTTGGCCTGGTCACCTTGTGGAGCATGAACTCCGCCCGCGTCGCCCCTCCCGAAGGGATCGGCGGCCAGCAGGCGCCGGTCGAAGCCGCCCCGGTGGTGCCCCCCGCAGCGGTAACGCCGCCCCCGGCGCAACTCGCGGCGCAGGCTCCGCGGCCCGATCCCGCCCCGCAGCCGGTTCTCGCAGCGCAGCCGCAGCCCGGGCTTGCCGCCAATCCCTATGCCAATCCGACCGTCGTCTACGATGCGGGTAGCGCGCCCGCGACACTGGCGCTTGGCGAAGCGAGCGCCGCGGGCGAGACCGCGGGCTCGACGGGCAATGCCGCGAGCGATTTCGCCAGCCGCATCGGCGGTGTCGGCGGCTCGCCCGCGCAGGCCAAGGCAATGGTCAATCCCGCGACCACTGTCACCCAGGGCACGCTGATCCCCGCGATCCTCGAAACCGCGATCGACACCAATGTGCCGGGCTATGTCCGCGCGGTGGTGAGCCAGGACGTGCGCAGCTTCGATGGGACCAAGGTGCTGGTCCCGCGTTCCTCGCGGCTGATCGGCCAGTACCAGTCGGGCCTGCAGAACGGTCAGAAACGCGCCTATGTCATCTGGACACGGCTGATCCGGCCCGATGGCGCCTCGGTCAATCTCGCATCGCCCGCGATCGGCTTCGATGGCACCACCGGGCTTGCGGGCAAGGTCTCGGGCGACGGTTTCTTCAAGCGTTTCGGTTCAGCCATGTTGCTGTCGGTGGTCGGCGGTGTCGGCTCGCTCGCCACGGGCGGCGCGGCGGGCGTGCTGATCGGCGGGGCCAGTTCCTCGGCTGCGGCGACTGCGGCGCAGCAGGATGGCCAGCGCGGCCCGACGGTACGGGTGCGGCAGGGTGAGCCGATCCGCATCTTCACCGCGCGCGATCTGGACTTCACCTCGGTTAGCTGAGCCCATCCTGTCGTGAGCGCCGATATCCACCCCTTCAACCCGGACGACAATCCGGAAGCCCACGCGCCGGGCGTGGACCTGCATGGCGAACGCAGCGTCTATCTCGATGCCTATCTCGCCCCGTTCCGCGAATGGCTCGAGCGCGACACGGTGACCGAAATCCTCGTCAACCAGCCGGGCGAGGTGTGGGTCGAGGATGCAGCGGCTGGCGGGATGCAGAAGATCATCCGCCCCGACATCGACGACCGGCTGATCCAGCGCCTGGCCGAACAGGTCGCGCGGGTCAGCCACCAGGGGATCAACCGCGAGCATCCGCTGCTTGGCGCGACGCTGCCCGGCGGCGCGCGCGTGCAGTTCTGCGGCCCACCCGCGGCGCGCAAGCACTGGGCCATGGCGATCCGCCGTCACCGCCGTCTCGACCTGCCGCTCGACGCCTATGACACCGGCCCGCTGGCCCCGGCGGAGCAGGGCGCCATGCCCGATGCGCAGGCACAGCCGGTCGCCTTCCTGCGCGAGGCAATCCGCCAGCGCCGCACGATCCTCGTGTCGGGCGGCACCAGCACCGGCAAGACCACGTTCCTCAACGCCATGCTCGGCGAAATCCCGCGCCACGAACGCGTCGTGCTGGTCGAGGACACGCCCGAGCTCAGGCTGCCCGGCGAAAACGGCGTAGGCCTGGTCGCGGTGAAGGGCGAACTGGGCGAAGCCAAGGTGACCGCCAACGAATTGCTGCAGGCCGCGCTGCGGCTGCGGCCCGACCGGATCGTGCTGGGCGAATTGCGCGGTGCGGAAAGCGTCAGCTTCCTGCGCGCGATCAACACCGGGCACCCGGGCAGTTTCTCGACCATCCATGCCAACTCGCTGCGCGGGGCGCTCGAACAGCTTTCGCTGATGGTGATGCAGACGGGAATCGGTCTCACCCGGACCGACACCATCGCCTATGCCGCCAGCGTGATCGACGTGCTCGTTCAGCTTGGACGCGACGGATCGGGCAAGCGCGGGATCGTGCAGATCGCCGAAAGCCACACGCTGGTCTGAGTGCGGTAAATCCGCGCCCGCTGAAAAAACGTGACCATGCCGTAGCGTCAGATACGCATCGGAATGCGCTTTCCGCATAACACTTGCCAAAATTCGCCCCTGTTTTGCGCAATAATAATGCGCCGGCGCTTGCGTGCATACGAATGTGTGATAGCAATAGCCCCGTAGGCCGCAAAGACGGCCACATCGAGAGGAGAGGGTTAATGAGGGTACGGGCTTCCCTGCTCGCGGGTATTTGCGCGAGCGCTATTTCGTTTCCGGCGTTCGCGCAGGATGCAACCGGCGATGATCTCGAAGATCCGCGGTTCAGCACCAATGTCATCATCGTTACCGCGCAGCGCCAGAACCAGTCGCTGCAGGAAGTGCCGATCGCGGTCAGCGCCTTCGATGCTGCTGCGCTCGAGGCACAGCAGATCGAGAACGCCAGCGATCTCCAGCTGACGCTGCCCAATGTCTCCTTCACCAAGAGCAATTTCACCAGCTCCAGCTTTACCATCCGCGGAATCGGCGATCTGTGCGTCGGCGTGACCTGCGACAGCGCCACCGCGATTCATACCAATGGCTCGCCACTGTTCGGAACGCGCCTGTTCGAAACCGAGTATTTCGATCTTGAACGGGTCGAGGTGCTGCGCGGCCCACAAGGTACGCTGTTCGGGCGCAACGCGACGTCTGGTGTGGTCAACGTCGTGACTGCCAAGCCTGAACTCGGGACCTTCGCGGCGGCGGCCGAATTCGAATACGGCAATTACAACAGCATCAAGACGAAGGGCATGATCAACGTGCCCTTGGGCGATACGCTGGCCTTCCGCGCAGCCGGCTTTTATCTCAATCGCGACGGATATACGACCAACCTCTACGACAGCAACGATATCGACGGGCGCGATATGTACGCGGTGCGCGGTTCGCTGCGCTTCGAGCCCACCGCGAGTACCACGCTCGACCTGATGGCGTTCTATTTCCGGGAGAATGACGACCGACTGCGTATTCAGAAGCAGACCTGTCAGCGCGATCCCACCGGTGTGCTGGGGTGCCTCAACAACCGGCGAGATTTTGACAGTACCAACGCGAACTCGACGCTTGCGAGTGTCCTTACGTCGCAGGAGCTGTTTCGTATCCAGGGAATCCCCGATGCGCTGGCACTCGGCAGTGTCTACGGTCCCGACGGCTACGCGAACTTCGACGAGCCGAACGATGTTCGCACGGTGAACACGGCCTTCACGCCTGAATATTTCGCCGACGAATTACAGTTGCAGGCCCATCTCGACCAAGGAATTGGCGCGATGAATCTGTCGCTGACGGGGATATATCAGGAAACCACAGTGGATTCGCGGCAGGACTACAACCTCGGCGTCCTCGACCGCAGCGGATATGCCGGCGCTCTCAATACGCTGGCTTTCTTCGCGGCGAACGGACTGCCGACGGGCGTAGCTTCGCCGGCCTTCATCCCTGGGTCGAACGCCTATTTCGCCCCGATCGCCGACGCACTCATCCCCGATGGACCTGCCGGCGTATTGTGTACTTCCGATAATGACGACGGCAATCTCGGTGCGTTCGAGGGCAATTCGCTGTGCGCAGATGTGCCCCTCGCCTTCGATCGGTCGGTCCAGTACCAGACCGCATGGTCAGGCGAGGCAATCCTGAGCAGTGATTTCGATGGACCGTTCAACTTCCTTGTCGGTGGTATCTATGCCGAAACCGAAGTCAGCGAGAACAGCTACTACGTCAACGGCTTCGGTCTCGACTATGCAACCGCAATACTCGGCACGTTCTCGGCCTTCGGGGCGGGGGCACCGCCGTCCTATCTCGCCACGTCGATGTATCGGAACAATACGACCGACTTTAAATTGGAGAGCTTCGGCATCTTCGGTGAAGTCTATGTCGACATCAGTGACCGCCTGCGGTTCACCGGTGGCATACGCTATAACGACGACAGCAAGAGTGTGTCCGCGCGCACCACACTGGCGAACTTCCTCAACCCTTTCGGGAATGGCGATCCGTTTACATCGCCCTTCGTCGGTAGCTTCGATGCCGATGCTGGGATAGAGGGCAACCAGCTGCTGCAGGAACGCGACGTCAGCTTCGATGCGATCACCGGTCGCGCCGTTCTCGACTACGAGATTTCACCCGATAACAAAGTCTACTTCTCCTATTCGCGCGGCTACAAGTCGGGTGGCATCAATCCGCCACTGTCGCCGATCTTCGCGGTTTCTGACAGCTTCGATTCGGAACAGATCGATGCCTTTGAAATCGGCTCGAAGAACACATTCCTGAATGGCGCGGCACAGGTTAACCTCACGGGCTTCTACTACAAGTACAAGGACCTGCAGCTCAGCCGCATCATCGCGCGAACCTCGGTCAACGACACGATCGACGCCAATATCTGGGGTCTCGAGCTGGAGACGATCCTGCGACCGAGCTACAACTGGCTGATCAATATGAACGTCAGCTACCTCAACGCGAAGGTGGCGGGAGACCAGTTCTTCAGCAACCCGCGCGATCCGGGCGGCGGCGATCCCGATGCGGTGATCATCAAGGACCTGTCAAACGGCTCGCTTTGCGCGGTGACGGGAGCGGGTGCCAATGCCTTCGTCGGCGCGGTCAATGCGGGTCTGGGCCTGCAGGCTCCTACCGCCTTCCCGGCCGACGGGGGAATTGCCTCGACCGGTGCCTTCAGCATTTGCAGTGTGCTCGACGCCCAGACCGCCAATCCGGCGTTTGCACCGCTCGGCCCGATCAGCGTGCTCAGTCCCGGGGTGGAGGTCAATTTGCGGGGCAACCGTTTGCCGCAAGCGCCCGAGTACAAGGCATCGATCGGCGTCCAGTACACCGCCGATTTCGACAATGGCATGTCGCTCGTGCCGCGTTTCGACCTCGCCTATACGGGGGAGCAGTTCGGCAATGTGTTCAACGGCAATGTCAACCGGATCGAGCCGTTCGTCCAGGCGAACGCCTCGATCCAGCTCAACGGCGCCGATAACCGGTGGTTCGTCCGCGGCTTTGTCCAGAATATCTTCGACAGCAATTCGGTGACGGGCCTTTACGTGACCGATGCCAGCTCGGGCAACTTCACCAATATCTTCACGCTCGACCCGCGCCGCTACGGCATCGCGGTGGGCGCGAAGTTCTAGCACCGACAAGCTCCATGGGGGAGGGAGGGGCGGCCTGCGGGTCGCCCCTTTTCACATGGCTCAGCGCCCGGCGGAGGCGAAGGGCGAGAAATCGGTTTCGGTATCGAACACCTCGACCTGCTCGGCGCGTTTGAGCGCCCCGACCGCGGCATAGGTCACCGGCGTCAGCAAGGCTTCCCACAGCGTCTTGATCGCCCACTGCGACAACACAACCTGCCACAAGAGCTCGACCGGCCACCCGGCCAGGCCCCAGAAGGCCAGCGGGTAGAAGATCAGGCTGTCGAGCCCCTGGCCGACCACGGTCGACCCGATCGTGCGCATCCACAGATGCCGCCCCTGGCTCCACACCTTCATCTTGGCAAGAACGTAGCTGTTGGCGAATTCGCCGACCCAGAAGGCGACCATCGACGCCAGCACGATGCGCCACGAATTGCCGAATACGAACTCATAGGCTTCCTGTCCGGGCCAGCCTGCCGCGGGCGGCAATTGCACCACCACCCACGCCATGAAGGCCATGAACAACAGCGCGGCGAAGCCGGTCCAGATCACCCGCCGCGCGCGGGCATAGCCATAGACCTCGGTCAGGATGTCGCCGATGATGTAGCTGACGGGAAAGAACAGGACGCCTGCGCCAAACGACCATTCGCCGATCAGCGGCAGCGTGACATAGCTCGGCTTGGACGCGCCGATCAGGTTCGACAGCAGCAGGATGGTGACGAAGGCCGCCATCACCAAGTCGTAATAGCGGAACTGCGGTACGGGCGGGCTCGGCGGGGCGTTTTCCATCACAAACACGGATAGTGCCGATTGGCCAGCCGCGAAAGGCGCGTTATGGCACCCCCCGAGCGCGCCCGTAGTTCAACTGGATAGAGCACGAGCCTTCTAAGCTTGGAGTTGCAGGTTCGAGTCCTGCCGGGCGCGCCATTTCAGCCTCGGCTTTTGTTGGGACAACCTTATTGTGGCCCAATCGCAACCATGATGTGGCCTTTCCCAGAATTGCATGAGGCAATGTTTTGTCTTTCCCGATCTACGGGACGGAATGGGCACTTTGCGCCCTCAATGCAGATGGTCTGCCGTGGCCAAAATCCGAATCTGCGCTACGGTTAGCATGGATATCGACAACATAGATAGCAACGAGAACCCCTTCGAGAAGTTGTGTTTCTCACAGGCGGTGAAAAACGCAGAGGGTTAAATTTCCAGCAACTGTCTTTATGAACATGAATTCAATTGTAAGTTGCTTCAAATAAGTGGAAAATCGACAAATTTGTATTTGCCAATCGATCAGGATGCAGGTTTGGTATTTCTCGATACAGAGTGAATTTGGAGGTCGCATGAGCTGTCAAGATGCCGCTGATAATTGGGTGCAGAAAATCAGGAATCTTATCGAAGGACTTCAAACGGCTCATTCGGTGAATGATTTCATCGGCGACGGTCTTTTAGCCGATATGGACGGAGAGGCATTTGAGCCCCAATTCGTCGAACGCGCCGGTGAGGTGATGCTCTCCCAAAGTATCCAAGGTGCAGGGCAGTCCGTGATTGCCGCGACCAAATACACTGCTGCGGGGGCTGCTACCGTCGCCAACGGCACGGCGGGATATGGTTCGCCCGAAGCTGCTATTGCCGCTGGCATCGAGGCCGATATCGATGCAAACCGCGTATGCGATCCCGATCCCGATCCCGATCCAGGCATGCCGCCTCCTTCCACCCCCTCGCCGAACAACAACTGGTGGCCAATCTGGCCTTCACCCGACCATCCGGATCACCCCGACTACGATCCGGAACCCGCACCTGACCGGGACAGCGGCGACGCCGGCCCTGGGGATGGACCGCCTGCAAAAATGGATCCCATCATCCTTGATCTCGACGGGGGAGGCCTAACGCTGACCTCGGCGGCGAGCAGTGGGGTTAGTTTCGATCACGGAGGCGATGGGTTCGCCGAACAGACGGGCTGGATCGGCGCAGGCGAAGGCTTCCTATTCCTCGACGGGGACGCAAACGGGGTCGTTACAAATGGCACCGAATTCTTTGGCGATTCCACTACCAACGGCTTCGATATTCTCGCGACCTTCGACGATAATTCCGACGGGCTGATTTCAAGCGGGGATTCGGTCTTTGCGTCGCTGCAAGTATGGGTCGATGCTAATCAGGACGGCGTATCGACCGCTGATGAAGTATTTTCACTAGGGGACTTGGGAGTTGCCAGCATCTCGGTGCAGGACGAGGCAGTGGGTGGGTTTTCTGCCAATAATTGGATCGACAGCCAAGCCACGTTTTTCGATACGCAGGGCAATGCGCATCTCACCCAGGCCGTATTTTTTGAAGTCCGACCGCAGAGTACGCAATACATCGTGCCCGAGGATTTCGAGTTCCATGCGGACGTTATGTTCTTGCCAAACCTGAAGGGCTACGGCCTTGTGGCCGATCTTGCAGTCGCCTACTCCGACGACGCGGCGTTGCGCGGAATGGTAACCTCGTTGGTCGCTGATACTTCCCTCGACGATTTCGAAACCTTTCGTAGCGATGTCGAGGACCTTATCGCCGCTTGGGTGGGCGGAACGCCTCCCACTGATCGCGGTCCGAACGTCGATATCGCCAAGCTACATGTCGTCGAAATGATCAGCGGCGCGACGTTTGGAGGTCAAAATCTCACTCAAGCCGAAGCGGAAACTGTTGATCGTTGGTACGATTCCATCGTCGATGGCTATGCCGCACGCCTCGCAGTGCAACTCCCGTATAATGCCTTCGCTATGGCGATCGTAGTAGATGGAGATACCACCGCTAGCCTGTTTGACCACTCCATGACGCCGCTCCTGACCTTCTATTATGACATCACCGCGGATTCGATTTCCGGTAGACCCGACCTGCTTCTGGCTGGATTACTTGATACCGAAGTTGCCGATCGCCACGAACTACTCGAATATCTCGACGATTTGTCGAGCTATATGTCGATCGTCAGTCAAGTGGTCTACAATGGCGATGCCGATGCGCTTGCGGAGACGGTCATCTCGTGGTTTGGACCTGAATATGAACTTCCGGTCGGAACCAGTTGGGCCGATATGGCGCTCGGTCTCGGGACCGACGTCGAATATCTCACCGAGGCGGGGGAAACCTTCATAGCCGAAGACGGCATTTCGCGCTCGCTCTTTGGCCTTGGTGGCGACGATGTAGTCGTTGCGAATGCTGCGAGGGACTATATCGAAGGCGGTACGGGCAATGACCTCCTGATCGGCGGGGGCGGTGACGACGTCTATGCCTTCAATCTAGGCGACGGTCAGGACGTAATCCAGGATGACAGCCATGGCTGGAATGCCGGCTATGGCGGAGTCGACCTTATCTACTTCGCGGAAGGTATACTTGCAAACGACGTGGCTGTTTCCCAGACAGCGGATGGCTCCGGATACCTCCTGACCTTTGGCACCGGAGACCAGGTGACGATCGCCGAAGCCATGGTAAACGTGAATGCCGCTATCGAGTTTGTGGTTTTTGCCGACGGGACGGTCTGGCAAGCTTCGGAGATTTGGGACCTCTCCGTCGCGGACAATGTCGGCGATGATACCTTCTACGGAACCTTCGCTACCGAAACGCTTTTGGGCGGATCGGGCGACGATACACTCGTAGCCCGCGATGGCGATGACACGTTGATTGGTGGCGCGGGCAACGACCTCCTGATTGGCGGAAGTGGCAATGACATTTACGTCTTCGAACTGGGCGACGGGCAAGATCGCATCCAAGACGACAGCCACGGTTGGGGGGGAGGCTACGCCGGTACGGACACGCTGCGTTTCGGAGCGGGGATTGCGCCCGACGACGTAGTCGTCACCCAATCGGCCGACGGGCACGATTTTGAGCTCGCAATTATCGGTGTGAATGATCAGGTGACGCTGGTCGACGCGGTCGCGTCGTATACTGCGCGTATCGAAATGGTTGAATTCGAAGACGGCACCGTCTGGTCGTCCGCCGAGCTGTTCGCCCGCTCCTCTGGCTCGACCGACGGCGACGATACGATTTACGGCACCAATGCCGCTGACGGACTGGGTGGCGGAGCTGGCGATGACGTGCTTGTTGGCCGCAGCGGGAACGACACGCTGGTCGGCGGGACCGGCAACGACACACTTGTCGGCGGTAGCCACAACGATACCTACGTCTTCAATCTCGGCGACGGCC